>Ga0155594_104_pt1 | contig 82657 bp, 91 predicted proteins | sample RifCSPhighO2_12_FD_107251 | JGI IMG/M metagenome (GOLD analysis project Ga0155594, IMG submission 107251) | Candidatus Giovannonibacteria bacterium RIFCSPHIGHO2_12_FULL_43_15
AAGCATCAGTATTAAAAAGCCTATGATTAAATTCCTCGAGAGAAGTTTCATAGATACTTATTATATATAGGAAAATAAAAAATGCAAGCGGTTATATCAACGCGGATTTCTCTCCATATCAGTGAAAAACCCGCGGCCTATACCGCGGGTTTTTCTGTTCTAAAAATCAAATTCTTTTGTCTTTTTCTCTTTGGCTTCTTGCTCTAATCGTCGTTCTTTTCTACTTATGGCACTACTGACTTCTTGAATAACCTCTCCCAGCGATTTTGCCTCCGGGGAATTGGGATTACCAGGTGGCTTGCGAAAACCAAGTTTCTGAAGTTCTTGTGTAATTAGATATCCCAAAGCTCCAACATCCTTTCTTTTATAGACTAGAATCCTTTCGGCATCGATGTCGCAAGAAGTTATATTCCCACTCCTATCAAAGTACTGGAAATTGGCATGTTTATCATAGCCAAATTGCACAGCTGGATTGGCTTCAAATTCACCAGTTTTTGTAATAGACCAGCCAGTCCAATAAATTCCATTTAGTTTTAACTCCTTAATCTGTTCTTTTAATTTTTTGTCCATTTCCGGATCTTCTTGCGAAAGTTCTTCTGTTTTATGCATTTTAATATAGCTCCCTAGATCAGCATAACTGTCTTGTCTCTCCCTCCACTCTTGAGATTCAGCAGTCTGTTCTTGTCTTAAAAATTCCTCATCGTTTGTTGGCATTTCATTACTCATGCTTTCAATTTATCACCCCCCCCAATACGTCAAGTGGATTACAGGACTGATCATCTCTGCCAAATTGCAGTAATTTTCTTATTGCAATACCATTATAGGATGTACGACGAGGAAAAGCAGTTCGCGAATGCGATAAACCATGTCCCGGAATTTGGGCCGAAGACGCTGGCGAGAATAAGAAATCACTTCGGATCGTACAAAAATGCCTGGGAAGCCGAGGTCAGGGAATTTCTTAGGATCCCGCAGCTTGAGAAAAAAGCCTTATTCAGCCTTGAGAAAATCAAAGAAGAAAAAGATCCGGAAAAGGAATATAAAAATCTTGAGAATGAGGGGATTTCCCTCATTCTTCATGATGAATTGCCGAATATGCTTAAAGAAACTCCCGCTCCGCCTGAGGTTCTTTATGTGCGTGGGCAGATGCCAAAAGAGGATTTAAATTTTCTGGGAGTCGTCGGGACAAGAAGATATTCAACGTACGGAAAAGAGGCTTGTTCGCGGATTGTTGGCGACCTTGCCGGAAGAAATTTCGTCATAGTGTCCGGGCTCGCAAAAGGGATTGATTCTTTTTCGCACGAAGCGGCAATTCGACACAAAATAAAGACAGTCGCGGTCCTTGGTTCCGGAATTTCCCCAAAAGTTCTTTTCCCAAAAGAAAACAAGAAACTCGCGGACAAAATTGTTGCGGATGGAGGTGCTATCATATCTGAATATCCATATGAAATGAAGGCGAATATAAACACTTTCCCTCAAAGAAATCGGATAATAGCCGGCCTCTCGCGTGCAGTCTGGATAGTCGAAGCTAGAGAAAAATCCGGTGCGCTTATTACGGCGCGATACGCTCTCGATTTCAACCGCGAAGTCTTGGCCTTGCCTGGCTCGATATTTTCGGAAAACGCTAAGGGAACCAATAAATTAATAAAAGAAGGGGCAGCGGCGATAACCTCATCAATTGACATTTTGAACGTTTTCGGCATAGAATCGAACGATTCGATTCCTAAGTCTTACGAAGAGTTTTCAGATATAGAGAAAAAGATTTTAGACGGCATATCGGAGCCGATTTTAAAAGATGATCTGATGAGAAAACTGGGGCTTTCTCCATCAGAAATAATTCCCACTCTATCTCTTCTCGAAATAAAAGGGGTTATAAAAGATTCGGGAGGGGAAATTTTTAAAGTAATATAAAATGAAACTGATAATTGTAGAATCTCCGACAAAAGCAAAAACAATCTCTGGCTTTGTGCCCAGTGGTTTTAAAGTTCTTTCTTCGTACGGACACGTCAGGGATCTGCCGAAATCCGCCCTGGGAATAGACGAAGAGAGTTTTGAGCCGAAATACGTGATACCAACAGCGGCTAGAAAAAAAGTTAATATATTGAAAAAAGAGGTTGAAAAAATGGATGCGGTAATACTGGCTACCGATGAAGACCGCGAAGGAGAAGCGATAGCCTGGCATCTTACAGAAGCCTTGTCGTTAAGAAATCTCAAAGTTGATAGGATTGTTTTCCACGAAATAACCAAGAGCGCAATCGATGCCGCCCTAAAAACCCCGCGCGACATTGATCTGAAGCTTGTGGATGCCCAGCAGGCCCGGCGTATTTTAGACAGGCTCGTCGGATATAAGCTTTCTCCTTTTCTATGGAAAAAACTATATCGTGGGCTTTCGGCCGGAAGAGTTCAATCAGTCGCAGTGCGGCTGATTGTGGAGCGCGAAAGAGAGATACGAAGTTTCGCTCATGAGGAATATTGGAGCATCGGGGCTTTGCTTGCCAAAAAAGATGGGAAAGGAGAATTCGAAGCCTTTCTTTCCAAGAAAAATGGAAACGCATTGGATAAATTTGCGATTAAAAATAAAGGTGACGCAGAAAAAATTGCCAAAGATCTTGAAAACAAAGAATGGGTTATTACATCAATTGAAAAGAAAGAAACGATAAAAAATTCATCCGCGCCATTTACGACATCGACCCTTCAGCAAGAAGCTTTCAGAAGACTTGGCTTTAGCGTAAAACAAACAATGCTCCTAGCCCAGCAACTCTATGAAGGAATTTACTTGGGGGAAAAAGGTGCCTCCGGACTTATAACATATATGAGGACTGATTCGCTTAACGTTGCCGAAAGTGCTCTCACTGATGCCAGAAATTTCTTGGAAGCAGAGTTTGGGAAAGATTACGCCCTGCCCTCCCCTCGCAGATTCAAGACTAAATCCAAGGGCGCGCAGGAGGCGCACGAGGCAATCCGGCCAACCGATCCTTCGCGCTCCCCAAATTCTATAAAGAGCTTTCTCGACAAGCGCCAATTGAAATTGTACGAATTGATTTGGAGAAGATTCGTAGCTTCACAAATGCCGCAAGCCATCTTTGATTCAACTTCGGCAGACATAAATGCGGGCGAATATACGTTCAGAGCGAACGGACAGACAATGAAATTTGATGGTTTTCTCAAGATATACCCGATTAAGTTTGCGGAAGCCGCCCTCCCGGAACTTTCCGAAGAAGAAAAGCTGAATCTGGAAAAGCTGAATCCCCTTCAACATTTCACGGAGCCGCCACCCAGATACACGGAAGCAAGCCTAATAAAAATACTGGAAAAAAACGGGATAGGCAGACCGTCGACATACGCGCCGATTATTTCAACTATCCAGAGCAGAAATTATGTCCAAAGAGATGACAAAAAAAGACTAGGGCCAACCGAAGTTGGTTTTTTGGTAAACGATATGCTGGTTGAAAATTTTCCGGAAGTCGTTGATATACAATTCACTGCAAAAATGGAAGAAGAGCTCGATGAGATTGCTTCGGGCGAGATTCAATGGAAAAATGTAGTAAAAGATTTTTACACTCCTTTCTCCAAGCACCTTGCCGAAAAATACGAAAGCGTGGAAAAACGCGATTTTCAGGAAACAACCGACGAAAAGTGCGAAAAATGCGGGAAGCCCATGGTCATCAAGCGCGGGCGCTTCGGCCGCTTTATGGCCTGCTCCGGATTTCCGGAATGTAAAAACGCAAAGCCGCTCCCGCCGGTTTCTTTAAACATTAAATGCTTAAAATGCCATGAGGGAGAGATTGTCGAGAGATCAACAAAACGCGGGAAAATGTTTTACGGGTGCTCCCTGTGGCCGAAATGCGATTTTGCTTCCTGGCTAAAGCCCACGGGAGATCTTTGCCCGGAATGCTCCTCCCCGCTCGTGCAAGCAAAAAATTCCATAAAATGCTCTTCAAAATCCTGCATTTTTGAAGGAAAAGAAATAGAGAAAAAAGAATGACCTGGGAAGAATATGAGAAAAAATTATCTAAATTCAACATTGCCGAAAAGGACATGGATATTTTAAAAAAAGCATTTGAGCTAGCCTTGAAAGTTCATAAAGACGAAAAACGCATTTCGGGAGAAAATTACATCACGCACCCGGTTGCGGTTTCGCTTAAATTGGCTGAACTAAAAATGGATATAAATACAATAGCCGCGGGACTCCTGCACGATGCCGTGGAGCGTTCTCCAGAAACTTTAAAGACTATAAAGAAAAATCTCGGAGAAGAGCTTTCTTTTCTCGTCGATGGAGTGACTAAGGTGGACAGGGTTCACGCGACGGGTGCTGATCGCGCGCTCGAGTCAGTTAAAAAAATGTTTTTAGCCGTCGCCGAAGATATAAGAGTCGTCATAATAAAGCTGATGGACCGCCTTCATAACATGCAAACTCTCGAATGGCTTGGACAAGAAAAACAGGAGCGAATAGCGCAGGAAACACTCACTCTCTACGCTTCGCTCGCCGAGCGATTGGGCATGTGGAACATCAAAGCCGAGCTTGAGGATCTCTCGATGCAGTGTCTGTACCCGAAAGATTATGCCACAATCACCACTGAGATAAAGAAAAGAGCTCCGGAGCGCGAAAAATACTTAAAAAAGATATTTTCAATAATCGAAGCTGAATTAAGAAAAGAAGGCATTAAAAATTTTCAAATAAATTACCGAGCTAAGCATATTTACTCCATTTGGCAGAAGCTGAAACGCTACGAAGGCGATTGGTCCAGGTTTTCGGATCTGATTGCGCTTCGCTTGATTGTTCCGGACGTAAAAAGCTGTTATAGCGCGCTCGGAATCATACATAAACTCTGGCGCCCGGTTCCTGGAAAATTCAGGGATTACATTGCGCTTCCTAAACCAAACGGTTATCAGTCGCTCCACACCAGCGTTTTTATCGAGCCGAGGGTAATCGTCGAATTCCAGATCAGAACGCCGGAAATGCATCTTGAAGCAGAGAGTGGAATCGCCGCGCATTGGGCTTATGCGGAAGCGGGCAAGCCCAAAAAAGGGTTCAAGGCTTTCGGAAAAAAATTTAATTGGATTTCGCAGCTCCAAAATTGGCATAAGGAATTTCAAAAAGAACAGCCAACCTCCGAGGAACTTCTTGAGGCGCTCAAAATTGACTTTTTTAAAGATAGGATTTTCACACTTACTCCCAAAGGGGATGTTATAGACTTGCCTAGAGGATCCACACCCCTCGATTTCGCCTATCATATACATTCTGAAATAGGAAATCGCGCATCCGGATCACGGGTAAATGGCAGGATGGTTTCCTTTACATGGGAGCTTAAATCCGGGGACGTAGTTGAAATAATCACGCAAAAAAATAAAAAGCCTAGTCCGGAATGGCTTGGCCTGGTAAAAACAGCTTTAGCTAAAAATCGGATCAGGAGATCTCTGCGGCTATCCCTAAAAAAATCTTTTTTGATGCTGCAAACAAACTTAATTGAAGTGAGAATCTACGGGAAAAATAGAGTTGGCTTTATTAAAGATATAACTTCGGTCTTCGCAAAAAGCAAGATCAATATCCAAAATTTGATTTCAGCTAGATCGGGAAATGAGGAAGCTCCGATAAAAATAACTTTTGTTCCAAAAAACAAGGAGGAGTTGGAAAAGATAATAAAAAAGCTCCGGGATGTCGCCGGAGTAAGAAAAATTACGCATCTAGTCAAATAGTGAATTCTTCCAATTCGTCCGGGCTCGGCGCTGAAACCAGCGTTGGGACCGTTATTCCATCGTTTGCTGTTTCAAAGCTATCTTGGCTGTCTTGACCGCCTTGCCTCTCGGGCTCGACAAAGCGCCCCAAGAAAGAATTGAGCTCCTCGGGAGAAAAAAACTCCAGAGAAATTCTGCCTCCATTTGAACTTTTTGAAATATAAACTCTTGCCCCGAATGTTTGCGCAAGCTTCTCTTCCATATTTTTTGTCACTGGATCGGGAGAACTGATATTTTTTTTGTCTCGGGAAATTATTTCTTTCAAAATGCGATCCGTCTCTCTGACGTTAAGGCCCCGAAAAACTATATCGTCCAAAAGGGCTTTTTGTTCTGCCGGTTTATCCTGAATCATTAAAAGATAGCGCGCGTGGCTTTCCGTAATTTTACCTTCGCGAAGCACAGACTGGATTTCATCCGGCAGGCCCAAAAGCCGTATGGAATTTGCAACGTACTCCCTTGATTTGCCGATCCTGGCGCCTATATCGCGGTGAGAAAGATTGAATTCCCGATTTAAGCGGTCAAATGCCATGGCGCGGTCAACTGAATTCAAATCTTCTCTCTGGACATTTTCAACCAAAGCAATCTCCAGTTTGATTTTCTCTGTAGGCTCTTCTCTAATCAGCGCGGGGACCTCGCGCAATCCGGCAAGACGCGAAGCGCGAAGACGCCTCTCTCCGGCGATAAGCTCATATTCGGTGGTAACGCCGCCAGAAGCAGTCTTAATTTCTTTCCTTGCGACAACGAGGGGTTGCAGAATGCCATATTGCCTAATTGATTCCGCCAATTCAGAAAGGCGATTTTCATCGAATTCTTTTCGCGGCTGGAGCGGATTAGGCAGGACTTTATCTATCTCTAAAAAGAAGATGCTTGAGCTTCTTTTTGGTTCTGGAAAATCGGTCATAATAAAAGGATATATAATATCAATTCAAAAGTCGAGAGGCAGTGTGCCGCGGGAGGGGGTCGAACCCTCATGAGCTTGCGCCCGCAGGATTTTGAGTCCTGTGCGTCTGCCGATTCCGCCACCGCGGCAATATTTTCACACTTTAGCTTTCAATGATTGTCCTGTCAATTATTATTAAGTCAAAAACCCGGGTCATAAAGACTCGGGTTTTCTCGTTACCGAAGAACTAAATCACAAAGCGATTATACTATTTTCTCCCGAAAGAGCGTGGAGGATTTCTTCCAGTTCCGATCTAACGCCGGGCCTAGCAAGCCAGATCGAAGAAAAAATTTCACAGAAAACTTCGTCGGCTTTAATTCGCGTGTCGAAATAAAAATGGAAGGATTCTTTTGTGCAGCCCCCGTCCCCATTAATATAGTCTCGCAATCGCGCTCGCGTTTCAACTACTATCCCATACTTATGACAAAAGCTTGATAGCAATTCATCGCTGAATGCATAATCCTCTTGAAAAGTATGACATAGTTCATGCCCGACAGTATGCGCCCAATCCGAGATAGTATCATTCATATTGAGGGAAATTATATACATATGTTTCCCATTACTGTTTAGCGGACCCCACCTATGTTTTAATATGCCGCGCAAAGATTCTCTTAAATCCTCCAGATAAATCCCGGCAATGCCGCAAGCTTTTAATTGATTCGAGACGCCGGACGGAAAATTTGATGTTAAATCGTGAGCAATCTCGTACATTTGCCTCATACGCCCTCCTTAAAAACATTTATTCTAGGATATCACAAATATGTTTGCGGTGAAATTCTTTGTCAATTTAGAGATGGTTGCTCAAAAACTCGATTTGGAAAATTTCCACTCGATTTTGTCTCCGGGTTTGAGCAAATATTCAGAGGCGCCAACAGAAGCGTAATTGCCGTTTATCCAATATTGCCAATATCCCCCTTCCGCGCTATTTTTTTTGTCCCCGATTTTGGTCACCATCTTCCCCAAAGACGGGTACTTCTGAAATTCAAAAATTATGTTTTTTGCCGCGAGCTCGTTTTTAGTGAAATTGAATAAATTTTCGCCTTGTTTAAACTCCTCATTGGCAAAAACCTCGCGGCGGCTATCCCCGTAATCAAAAATTAAAGTTACCGCCGCAGAATCAAAATTTCCCGTAGGCGAATCGACGTGGAAATATAAATACGCGCCCAGAGATAGGAGCGAAACTACGGCCGCAATTCCTAAACTAACTTTTAGCTTTCTTGAATTTTCGAAAACCATATTTCAAACAGAAAATCAAAATTGCAAACGCAAAAATTATGGATAGAACTATCAAAGTCTCTTTGCTTACGGAAGATATAAGGAGCCCCAGCTGCGAAGATTTTTCCTCTTTTACATCAATATAAAAAGGAATCTTCAGCCCCCCGGCGGTCTTGAAAGCCGAATTTGCCACTGGTTTCGCCACGATGGAAATATCGGTCCAATATTTGCCTAATTTTTTAAAATTCGCCGAGGCCTCGATTTCCCTCTTTTCTCCGGCCTCCAAAATGAAACTTTCCGGAGAAATTTTTATGGCATCCCCGAAATCGTCCGGATAGACTTCAAAAAGCGCGACGCCATCCGAAGAATTTTTAACCGTGAATTTTGCGGATGCGGGTTTATAGAAAGTTCCGGATGCCCTCAATTCCGAGGGCGAGACCGACAAGCCGACGGCCTCTGCGTTTGCCGTGATTACAAATAGCGAGACAAAAATAACCGCGGCGAATTTAATCATTGCCCAGGTGTTCCCCAAAAAATAAGAAGGCCGTTTTTTGTTCCGGGGCTTGCGTAAGAAGACGGGATTTGAACGCCGACTTTCTCGGCCTCGCTTACGCCCGGCGCAAGATTTGTCCCGAAATCCCGCCATGAAAGGTTATTTACTTTAAGATAATTTCTGAATACATCATCCCCAGTAACGATGCTCTCAATCGTAAGCGCAACATTGCCGGAATTCGTAACTTTAACGGTTTTAGTCCGACTTTCCCCGGGCAAGATGTCGCCGAAATCCAAACTTCCTCCGGCTCCCGGTATAGATACGCTCAAAGAAATTTCGCCCTCGCCCGGATTTTGATTATCGCCGCCTGGATTTCCCGCCGAACCTCCAACTTTAGCGCTTAGCGTTACACTGGAACTTTGCGGCTGCCAATCAAATTCGCCGAAATGCCATAAAACATAATCACCGATCTTAAGTTTGTAATCCGCCGCGCCGATATTAGGCAGTATAAAATTTACAGCGTAGAGCCAGCCGTCGGTTCCTGAAGCCTTGTCATCTCCGATCTGTTCCAAATACGGTCCGTAAGAAGTATCTTTGATGTTATAAGTGAAATTGCAATTAGAGGCCGCTATTTTTACCAGCTCCAAAGCATCGGGAGCCTGTGCCTCGCCCTTGCAATATGTTTTGGTTTTCCCTTCTATTTTAAAACTGACTGAGGGGTTTTCCTGGAGCGCGATTTTTGAAACCGGATAATATTTGCCGCTAAGCGCGATTACCGCGTAAGAAGTGGTTACGAGACTAAAGGCATCTTCCCCGCTCCCCTTTTGGAATTCAAAATATCCAGATGGGGCCTCGAGGCCTGATAAATGTTCGGATGGACCTTGACCGTCTTTTTTCCATCCGTTCAAATCTTCGCCCAATTTGTTCAAAGCCGACAACGCCCACGCGTCCGACGAAGCGTCGGATGAGGTTCCAAATGAACTTTTCGGATCATAGGGAAATCCTCCGTCGGAATTCTGGGCGTCTTTAAGATAACCGACCGCCTTGGAAATATTCGCATCCGTCTTGGAAGCGCCAGCTTCCAGAAGAGCCATCAAGGTCATGGAGGTCATATTGGTATCGCTCCCCGTAGACAGCGCGAAGGCCCAGCCGCCGTCCTCTTTTTGATTTTGAACAATGAAATTTTTCGCGCCGCTTGCTACTTCGTCGCCGATTGGCTCGCCCGCGGCCAATAAAGCCAAGAGGCCGAAAATATCGTCGTTCAACAAAGACGGGTCGCCGATCTGCCCGTTTGAATAAAAACTTTTAAGTTTTTGCACAAAATTCTCGTTCGGAAAAGACCTGGGATCTTTGCCTGCCGCCGTCAAAGCCAAAATAGCGGCTTCGTAATCGGAAGCGGAAGCGCCGACGAATGATTTTAAATAATCAACGTCCGGATTTTCGCCCACCGCAGAAAGCGCCATGGTTATCCATGGGTTCGGAGTTTTAGTTTTTAAATATGCGATAGATTGATCGACATTCCCACGAACGGGAAATAACGGCAATAAAACGAAAGCTGATAAAAGTAAGACTGTGACTATATAATTTTTTATTTTTCTATTGAACATAAAACAAAAAACCGCCCCGAGGCGGATGTAATTAAATTAAATCTAATAAAATAGACCTTGCTCGAGGAAAAAATTCTATTCATGCAGGGTTGGCCATCGGACTTTCCACCTCATGGGCGGATTACCGTAGCGGCACTGTGTAGGATTCGCACCTACTTCCCCAACCTACGACCGTAATCAAGAAACTGCATTAATTTTTAGAGGAACTTTATTAGATTAAGCTGATTCCCTTTGATGCGTCAAATTAAATTTGTGCATAACTTTCCATACAATTGCGGCGGACACAATTCCTATAACGGCTCCGCCTAAAATATCGATAGGCCAATGGATATGAGCCAAGACGCGCCCGGCACCCATCGCGATCGCCGCAATAAAAAATACAATTCCCCATCTACGATTATAGATAAATAGTGTCGCGGCAATTGCGAAAAAAAACGCCGCGTGCCCGGACGGAAATGATTTCCCGACTTCGTGCAAAATGAGAGGAATTGACCCATCGATTTCAAACGGCCTAGGCTTATCATGAAAATATCTTATTATCTCCGTAAATATAAATCTCGAAATGATTCCTGCAAAAAGCGCCTCTACTGCCACGCGGAAATTTTTTCTGTTTTGATAAAGTGCAAAAAAAATCAGAACCGCGCCCAAAATCCATGCAAGATAATTACCGAGAAATACGACAAGATTATTATAAATCATTTTGCGAGTTCAATTAGATTTTTAAAAAGCATAGCAATTGTAATTGGCCCGACACCGCCTGGAACCGGCGCGAATATCGAAGCTTTTTTGGAAATATCGGGATCAATATCGCCAACCACCTGCCCCGACGACTCTGATGTCCCGCAATCAATAGCAATAACTCCATCCTGAACCATATCTCCTTTTATTATTTTTGGCTTCCCTACTCCGGAAATTATTATATCAGCTTTTTTTGTGTAATCTTCGGGATTTTTGGTATTCTCGTCAATCACCGATACCGTTGCCCCTTCTCCAATAAGCCAAGATGCCACTGGTTTGCCGACAAGCTTCCCTGCGCCGACGACGACCGCGTTTTTCCCTTTCAATTCTATTTTATTTTCGTCAAAAATGGCTTTGATAGCGCCGACGACCGGTGGCAATATCCGTGATTTGCCGGTCGAAAACTTCCCCAATGCGCGCGAAGAAAGCATATCCGGATCTTTTTCCGGAATTATCGCGTCCAAAATATACTGCATATTTATTTTCTCTGGCAAAGGGAGCTGGACTATTACTCCCGTATTTTCCTCGATATGAACTATTTCTGAAAGTTTCTCGCGCAATTTATTATTTGAAATATCCACGCTTACTTCGTAAATCCGCACGTCTACCCCAATTGCCTCCGCGAATTTTTTCTTAACTTCGAGATATTTCGCCGTCACCGGATCTTTCCCAACTTTCAAAACCGCCAGCCGTATTTTCTTGCCTGACTTCGAAATTTCCTCTTTGAGCGAGGATTTAATTTTCTGGGCGATGGCCTTTCCGTTAACAATCATATTATTTCCTTTCCTTATTCAAAATCTTATGTGTGCCAGCGCGGCGAAGAATAATTATATCTCCTTGATAATTCGCCGTGAAACGATATTCTCTAGTAATTCTGCCGTACCAAATATCTGTGCCGTGAAGTTTTTTGAAGCGTAGCGAGTGGTGGCGAGGATTTTGCGATAAAAACGTAAGTGCTTTATCCAGCGCTTTTTTTATCCCTGCATGCAAAGCTTTGTAATTCTTTTTGAATGGCTCCGAAAATAAAATCCGCACCGTCTTATTTTTTCTTTCGCGTTGATTTTAATGCCACGAGAAGATCGCTGGAGTCACTAAATGGCCCTTCGATTTTACCGTTTCGTATCGCTTTATCAGCTTCCGCTTCTTTTTTCTGCCATTCCTTCGTCCAAAACCAGCTATCATCCAATCGAATTCTAATGTTTTTCCTCCATTGTGAAAACTCTTCGTACTCTCTTTTTGGGATTACTATTAAATCTTCTTTGGCAAGCCTTTTTGGAATAGAAATTGTAGGCATGATTCCATTATAAAAACTTTATCTATAAAAAGCAAATCTAAAATTTCCTCCTTGAGCGCAGATTTCATTATAAACCACAGATACCCAAGTAAAGCAAAACCTCTGAACCAGCGATCGCAGAGTTTTGGTTTCAGCCAAAGAGCCAATACGGCAAGAATGATCCCTGCTAAAATAAATGAGGAGCCGACCACAGCGCGAAGCATCCGTGCAGAAATCTCTATCGAGATCATAAGAACACCTCCTTTTTATAAAGAGTATAACATAAAAACTAAGTTTTCAACTTCAAAATCCTATCTATTCTCTCAGCTATTTTCACCATGTCGCGCTCTTTCATCCCCTGCGTGGTAACCGCTGGGGTGCCGAGGCGGATGCCGGATGGGTCGAGGGGTCCCCTCGGGTCGCCCGGGATTGTGTTTTTATTTACAATTATGCCGCCTTTCTCCAAAGCCCTCTCAGCGTCTTTCCCGGAAATTCCCTTTCCTCCCATCCATGTATCAACTAGAAGCAAATGGGAATCGGTCCCGCCAGAAATTATTCGCCACCCTCTTTTTTTAAGTTCGTCCGCGAGCACTTTCGCGTTTTTAACAATCTGCTTCGCATATTTTTTAAAATTCGGGCTCATCGCTTCTTTGAGACACACAGCAACCGCCGCTATGGCATTTTCGTGCGGACCTCCTTGAAGCCCGGGGATTATTGCTTTATCAATTTTTTTCTCAAAACCTCGTTCGCCTTTCTTCGCGAAGATTATGGCCGCCCTCGGCCCGCGCAGAGTCTTATGCGTCGTCGTGGTTACAATATCCGCATACGCAAACGGACTCGGATAAACTCTCCCCGCGACGAGTCCCGCCATATGTGACATATCTACCATCAAAATCGCTCCTGATGCGTCTGCAATCTCCCTGAATTTTTTCCAATCGACAAATCTCGGGTAGGCGGTGTAGCCCGCGACTATTATATTCGGCTTCTCCCCAATCGCGAGTTTTTTAAGCGCTTCATAATCTAGAGTCTCTGTCTTTGGATCAACTTCATACGGAACTTGCTTCCAGATTTTCCCCGTCATAGACATTTTCTGCCCGTGGGTTAAGTGTCCCCCGGAAGATAATAAAAGCCCCATAATTTTTCCCCCGATCGGGACTAACGCCGAATATACCGCGAGATTCGCAGGAGATCCTGAATGCGGCTGGACATTGGTATGCCATTGGCTCGGATTTAATTTAAAAAGTTTGAGCGCGCGCTTCTGGCAAAGTTCCTCTACTCTATCAATAATGACGTTCCCACCGTAATACCTTGCTCCCGGATACCCCTCGGAATATTTGTTATTGAGCACCGAGCCCAGAGCTCTCAAAACATCATCCGAAACATAATTCTCGGATGGTATCAAATTAATGACGCTTTTTTGGCGCTTCTCTTCGGCTTTAATTAATTTTTCGATTTCTTTGTCCTTCATACAACTTCTTTCAAATAACAACTCTCACAATAAACAATCTCCTGTCTCTCTGGAGCATATGTAGTCTCAAAGTTATTTTCGCAATGATTCTCGCCGTGTTCATGAGCGATAGTATTAGCATAGACTTGATTCTCTGATTTAGATCCAGCACATTGGCATTTCCTATGCCATAGCTTAAGTGGGTTCCTTTGTTTGATTCTAGAGTAGTGTCTGCAGTTAGGACAGAGTCTGGGTATAGGAAGGTTTTGTTTACGTAGGAAGTCTAGTTCTTGAGGGATGATGCGATATGCTTCAGTGCATTGTTCGTTACAATTCTGGACATCATCGGATGTCCCAATATTGTGAGCGCATTGGATTATGTCGTTGAGGATGGAATCGGGCACATCTTTGATGTGATCTGGGATGTCCTCTGTCTTTAGTGTTATTTGATAGTTTCTAGGTTCAGTGTCTTTCCATGAATAGCCTTGGTTTAAAGCTTCTTCCTTGGTTAATGGGAAGTACTCTTGAGCTATGGTTTCGTTATATGAGAAGGGGGATAGCTCTGGAGGGAAGAATTCGCCATATTTGTATACTCTGCCCTTCTTGTCTATATAGGGCATATCGTTCATGTGTTTGATGATACGAGGCACTAGTGTTTCATATTCTTCCTTGGTGTATTGCTTGTTTAGGATGCAGTAGGATTTCGAGCGGAGGCCGTAACAGCCGAAAAGATTTGAAGAATCTGGAGAAAAATGAGAATACTCAAAATTATTTACTGATTTGCTATGCGTATAAAATTTACCAAGATAATTGTAGTCACCACCAGTACTGACTTCGTAACATAGTTCAGAAAATATTACGCCAGCAACATCATAAGAATCTTTTAGATGGTGAACACGCCAAGAAAAATTAACATTTTCAACTTCTTCAGCATTATATACGTTGTGTGAATTTTTAGAGGCGGTAATATTATCGCCAGTTACGCCAACTGATTTAATGACAGCCGCAAATTTATGAAGGGCGTTTTTGTGTAATTCTGAAAAATCCACTTTTAGCTCAGTGATTGATTTATTTGAGCCCAAGTTATTATCTTCAAGTTTTTTAAAATATTCTTCTTTAGAATATGGCTCATTCCTGATATGAAATTTCTTATTTCGCAAATTAGAACTCATAAAGCAATTCTGACAGTTGACGCAGTTATACAAAAATAAAGAATCGATACAATCTCGCGAATCGACAAGGAAATGGGATCTGCTGTTATTGGCGCCATTTATATTCTCATAACACAGCTCTGAATCCTTAACTTTATCGGAATCAAAAATATTAAAGCTTTTATCGAGGTAAGAAGAATAGTAAATATCTTCTCCCCCCACGACAGAAACTGATAAATAAATATTTTTTCCGTAGCCGCAATAATTTGCGTAATCACTATTTACCATGTTGAAGGCCCATAGATTTAAATGCGGAGTTATTTTAGCTATAGACCTAAATTGTTCAAAAAATGATTTAGAAAAATCATATTCTTTTCCATAAGATAGTGGATCCCATTTATCTGACCACCAACATTCAGGGCAATAAACTCTGGATTTCCCATTTGCTGAAAAATTTGCAACTATATCCTTCCCGCATAAATCACACTTTCTACGAAAAAGTGTATGCTCGTTTCGAAAGGTAAACCTACGTATCATCCTGCACTCCGGGCACCAGGTCGGCGGGGGGACTGAAATTTTCTCATAAAACTTAAAATCCTCCGGTTCGATCGTGAAGTTTTGATAACAATTTTGGCAGATTTTGGTTTCGGGATTCATTACAATCTTTTTATTCTCTCATAAAATTTACTGCGGTGGTCAGCAATAAGAAGTTTAATGCGCGACTGTCCTGTGAACATAAAGCCCACGCGCCAATCGCGCGTGATTCGAAAAGAGTATTTATCCGCAAGCGGCGGCCCTAAAGGCTTGGTGTGTAAGCGCGGGTCAAAAGCATCGTCTCGTAAATATTCAATTAGAATACCTAACTTCTTAACTGCTTCTTTTGGGAGGCGTTTAAGATCTTTAAGAAATCCATCCCCATACTCTACTTCATTCTTTCCGTTCATATACCTGCGCCATAAATTCTTCCTTGGTAGTGAAACGATATTTAGGATTTTCTTTGGCGCGTGCCAGTATTTTCTTTACAAAATCCTTTCTGTATTCCCCTTCTGGATCTTTAATCGGAGCAAAAAGGATTTTTTTTATTCCCCTCATCTCTTCTTTTAAGATCAGTACTTCTTTATTCAATTTTCTAATTAAAACTTGCCCTGTCATACCCTTACCTTAATCTACATAAATGTTTAAATCAAGTCCCAAATTCTTTGTAATTCTTCTCCCGAAACGGCGCCTTCGCGGAGGATCTTTAAATCTTCCCCGGTTATATCGACTACCGTTGAAGGTGCCCCCCCGGCTGGCAGCTCGCCCGAAATATTTGCCGAGGTCTGCAAAAGTGGGCCTCCAAATTTTTGAAGAAGCTTTAGAATAAATTTATCGCCGGGGATTCTGAACCCACCGACATCCTTTTTTAATACGCAGGTTACTTTTCCTGGCCATACTTTCTCCATAAATTTTTCTTGGCGCCGATTAACTGGAACAAGTTTTTTCACTTCTGAAATAGATGAAATAAAAATCGGAAGTATTTTTTCCTCCGGCCGCTTTTTTAATCTAAATATTTCTTTCTCCGCGCTCTTATTATAGTAATCGCAAATAAGACCGCTAACAGTGTCCGTTGGAACCTCTAGGACTTCTCCGGCCTTGAGCGCCAAAACCGTCTCCCTAATCGCTTTTTTAAGATTTTCTTTTGTGAGCTTTATAGTCTTCATTGAGCCGTGCTAAATCTTCGGGAGTCGCGATTGAGAGCCAGGTATCCGCCTCTTCCACGATCACCGTGTGTTCCTTGGCAAGTTTTGAAACCGAATCCGTTACATAAAATTCTCCGTTTTTATGCTTTTCGGCCGGATAAAGGAAAATTCTTTCGTCCAAAATTTTCACGCCGGTCAACGCAAACTTTGATTTCGGATTTTCCGGTTTCTCGACTAATTCCAAGAGTCTTCCATTTTTATCCTTAACAACCACCCCGAATCTGCGCGGATCTGGAACTTCCTTGGCCAGGACTGCTAACTCATGTTTCAAAAGTTTTTTAATGCTTTTTTTATCTATAATGTCATCGCCGTAGAGCATCAAGAATTTTCCTTTGCCGATATGTTTACGAGCTGCTAATAGGGCATCCCAAGTGCCACGTTTTTGCTTCTGCCAAACGTAATTAATTTTTTTTCCTTTAAAATTATTGCCGAAATGCTTAATTATCTTGTCCCCAAGATATCCGACAACAAGAACTATCTCATCAATTTCGTCCGGAAGAGAATCAAAAATATGCTCCAAAATCGGCTTTCCATAAAGCTCCAAAAGCTGTTTTGGAGTATTGAGAGTTAGAGGACGCAAGCGGATTCCTTCGCCCGCCGAAGGGATAATTGCTTTCATGTTATATTACAAGATTTAATAACTTGTCTGGGACGAAAATAGTTTTCTTTGGAGAGCCGGCTAGCGAAGAAAGATATTTTTTGACATTTTCATCATTCGTGGCCATTTCGAGAGCTTCTTTTTCCGAAATTCCGGTTGTAGCATCTAAAACCGCCCGCACCCTTCCATTTATTTGAATAATCAATTTAAAATTCTCGTCCTTTATTTTTTTGGGATCAAATTTAGGCCAAGATTCAAGGTGGATAGAATTTTGTTTTTTCCAGCCAGAGGCTACGCTACCTTTAAAGGAGAAATTCTGCCAAAGTTCCTCGGTTAAATACGGCGCGAAGGGAGCAAGTAGTTTCAAAAATATACCATAAGGGTGCCATGGTAAAGACGGCAGTTTCTCAAACTCATTTAAAAGAATCATCATCTGAGAAATTGCCGTATTGTAATGGAGATTTTCTATATCTTCCCCGACTTTTTTAATCGATTTATGAAGCAGTTTTTCCGAATTTTTACTAAGCCCATCTTTTGAGGTTTTCGCCAATTTGGCACCAAGCTTTTTTACGCGCACTAAGAAACGATCAACACCGGAGATACCCTCATCGCGAAAATTTCCGCCCTGCTCCAAAGGCGCCATGAACGCCAGGTAGAGCCTCATGACATCCGCGCCAAAATCTTTAAAATAACCGTCGGGGTTTACAATATTTCCTTTGGATTTGGACATTTTGGCGCCACCTTTGATTATCAAACCGTGCGCCCTAAATTTGGGAAACGGTTCATCGAAATTAATTATCTTCCAATCAAAAAAAGCTTTGGTAATAAAACGGGAATAAAGCAGATGCAAAACGGAATGCTCCGACCCGCCAATATACATGTTCACTGGCAGCCATCTTTTTACCCTGAGCCAGTCAAAGAGCTTGCGTTTATTTTTTGCGTCCAAATAGCGGAAAAAGTACCAAGTAGAATCCAGAAAGGTGTCAGACACGTCCGTCTCACGGCACGCCCAGTTTTTGCATTTGGGGCACTTTACCTTGGAAAATTTTTTATCTTTCGCGAGCGGAGACTCACCCGTCCCCTGCGGCCTATAGTCCTTAATAAACGGTAAACGAACAGGGAGATCTTTTTCCAGAACAGAATACCACCCCGGCATATCCTTTCTTTCTCCTTTCCCCAATTTTCCGCAGGCGCTACAAAAAATCATTGGGATAGGAGGCCCCCAATAGCGTTGACGTGAGATAAGCCAATCTCGCAGGCGATAGTTAATTTTTCTGTCACCACCGGCAAATTTTGTTATTTCAATTTTTGCCGCTTCGGAGTTAATTCCATTAAACTTCGCGGAATTTATCATGACTCCTGGATCCATATATGCCGACCTCAAATCATGGTCTCTTCCGTTTGGAGAAATCACTTCACGAATAACAAGATTAAATTTCTTTGCGAATTCAAAATCTCGGCTGTCGTGCGCTGGCACGGCCATAATCGCCCCCGTACCATATGTGTCCAAAACATAATCGGAAATCCAGACCGGGATTTTTTCTTGATTGGCGGGGTTAATCGCATGTATTCCGAAAAAAACTCCTGTTTTCTCCGCCTCTCCAGATATTTCCCTGCCTTCGCGTCGAGCGAGCGCGCTTGAAATATACTTTTTTATTTCATCGGAGGCTTGCCATCCCGCGTTAATCCATCTTTTCGCGAGTTCCGGAGAAATTGCAACGAAAGTCGCCCCGAAAAGAGTGTCAGGGCGCGTGGTAAAAATATCTATTGAATGCTTCCTATCCTCCTGCTCCGGGATGCCGACCAATGGAAACTTCAGCGAATATCCTTCGGAGCGGCCTATCCAATTTCTCTGTGCTACCTTAACGCTTTCTGGCCAATCTATTTTATCCAGGCCAGACAAGAGCCTCTCAGCATAATCGGTTATTTTGAAAAACCATTGCTCTAAATCCTTTTTCTCTATTTTCGATCCGCACCTTTCGCATTCCCCGGCAAATTCCTGTTTGCCGGCAGGCAGGACTTGTTCGTCAGCCAAAACCGTTTTGCAAGACGGGCACCAATTCACGGGCGATTGCTTGCGATAAGCGAGGCCATCTTTAAACATTTGCACAAAAATCCACTGCGTCCACTTATAATAATCCGTGTCATAGGTCTCGAGGCGCTCGCGCCACGCAAATCCGTTTCCGATCATCTCAAGCTGGCGATAAAAATTTTTCTCCGAGATTTTTGCCTGCTTTACTGGATGGGCGCCGATCTTAAGCGCGTAGTTCTCCGAATTTATTCCAAACCCATCGAGCCCGATGGGTTCAAAAACATTGTTTCCCTGCATCCTTTTAAACCTTCCATAAATATCAATTCCAGTAAAAGTCCGTACACTCCCAATATGCAACCCTTCCGCGGAAGGATACGGAAACATCATCAAATTATAGAAAGGTTTTTTGGCTTTCCTTAAATCCGGTTCATAAACCCTCGCCTTAAGCCACAGCTTTCGCCACTTGTTCTCTATCTTGGAATATGCCGACATATCCCAGAATTCTATTATTTTTCGGGATTTTTTTCAAGAAAACGATTTCGCGTGAGGGATCTGGCTTCTCCGTTCAGCCATTCTTAGTAAAATGAGCTATAATTGAGTCAAATAAATGCGATTTACGTTTCTATTAGGCCATGGGGTTTGAGAATCGATTACAATCTAGCCACGAAGTAACACCTGCACAAAAGAATGTGGATCCTTTACTTTGGGGAACCATTTACAACGAAGCTGCTAAGGAACAGCGGAGAAAAGAATTTGAAGGATTTTGGCAGGAGCGATGGAAGCCGAGAGGAGTAAAAGACGGATATTTTCAAACTAAAGAAGATGAAAGTCCTTTCTCAGCGTATTCATCTAAGGGGTGGAAAATTCATATTGCTTTCGAGAAAGGCAAAGAAAAAGAAGTTTCGGGATTGCTTTATGAAAATGGGCTTTACTTTAAAACTGAAGCTGGTTCAGGAACCTATTTCAATGGATTAAATGAATCTGGCGCGACTATTTATATTGGAAGTCACGATAATATGGAACAGATTGCAAAAACGATAGAAGAAAAAACTAGAAAGTTTTTGAAAGATGGCACAACAACCAAAGTAGGCGATAGAGTAATGCGCAAAGGTAGTGGTTCAGATATCGAGATTCGCCCGAAAATAATGGCGCGATTCGATATCGCTAAAACAGAGTTTGGTTGGCTTCAAGGAAATAAAAGATATGCGGAGTATGGTTTACCGTCATGGTCTACGATGGGCGGTATTCCCATCCTCCAAAAATATGAGAAAGAAGCATCAAATATAGAATCTGCATGGAATAAATTTTCTGATTATCAGAGAAATCTTTACCTCAACGGCAGACTTAAAGAGATTTATGAAGATTCGAAAAGAGAGTTAATCAGGGATTTTGGAAAAGAGTTCTTATTTGGTAGCTAAGCTACCAAGTTTATAGCTCAAAATCTATCCGCCTCCAAAATATATCTCTCGAGTTCAGTTGCCATTCTCTTTTTCTCTAAGATATTCTTCAAGGATTCCTTGGCAAATTCTTCGTATTCTCTGGGATTTTGGAATTGATCTAAAATAATTTTCTTGCTACAAAATGTATGCGCGTTGTCCGTCCCGATATATTCTGCCCAACTTGACTTGGTAGCCGAGCTACCAAGTTGGTGAGCATGGTTATTTAAATTCACGTAGGCGCTCAGATGCAGAAGATATTCGTTTGAATCTATATGGATCGCCTTATAAGCGCCCTGAAACAAAGATCCCGTGCGCCTATACTTTTCATTAAAATATCTTGTGTATCCTCCAGATAGACGATGCATAAATTTTTCAATTCCTCGGTCTGAAACTTGCTGAAGTATAAAATGATAGTGGTTTGGATTTAGGCAATAACAGATAAATCTTACCAATTTCTCATCAGAATCTTTAAATTGCGATAAATTAAGAAAAGATTTTTCATAAATACTTCCGATGGGTTCGAGAGTGTTAAATTCATCCATGCTTTGAAAAAACCTATTCAAATCATATCCCTCAAGAAAAATCTCCCGCTTATCAACTCCGCGGTTATAAATATGATAAAATTCTTCGTTTGAAAATTTTATCCCTCTCATACTTCTATTCTAGCAACTTGGTAGCTAAGCTACCAAGTTGGAAAATCTTCTGTGCATTTTGGAAAGTAATTTCGGCAGCCTGTTCCAAGCTCAAGCTTTTTATTTCTGCAATTTTCTTTGCGACTTCAATTACATAACTCGGTTCGTTGCGTTTTCCGCGATACGGCACGGGAGCGACATACGGCGCGTCGGTTTCGAGTAAAATTTGCTCGAGCGGAATATATTTTACGACGTCTTCGTAGTCGCGCGTAAACGTGAGAACGCCGCCGAAGGAAAATAAAAAGCCGAAATCCATGAGTTTCTTTGCTTCCTCTTTATCTCCGGAAAAAAAATGAACCACTCCAGGCCTCGGGATCAATGAGGAATGATAAGAATTCAGAATATTAATCAGGTCGCCGAAGGCTTCGCGGCAATGTATCATGAGGGGTTTTTTTGTGTCGCGCGAAAGCTCAATTTGTTTTATAAAAATTCTTTCCTGTTTTTTTTTCGTATCCTCTTCGAGCCTGTAATAATCCAATCCGCACTCCCCAATCGCGATAACTTTCTCATCTAGCGCGAGTTTTTTATATTCATTGTAATCAAATTCTTCCCGCCTCGACCAGAAACCGTCGAGGCGAGGCTCGCTCCCTTCGGAAGCGGCACCAATTTCTTGTTCATCGTGATAAGACCTTGAAGTATGAATGGGGTGCAAACCGACAGTCGCATATATCCCTTCCTTGTATTCATGCGCTATTTTTATCGCGGCTTCGGAAGTATCTTTTTGAGTGCCTACGTTAATCATCCAGACTCCAGCCTCAAGAGCGCGCAAAATAACCGTTTTGGCATCATCGCGGAAAGCCGCGAACTGGACATGCGTATGGACATCAAATAATTTCATTTCTCAATGCGCGGAAACAACGCTTTATGCTCTTTTGCCTTGAAATCACTCCATTCCTGTTTTAATTTCTCTGAAATTCCGAAAATATCAAATATCTTGTCCGAAGTTTCTGGTAAAAACGGGGAAAGAAGCCAAGCCAGCCCAACGGCGCCATAACATAAATTCCACAAAATCACTCGAGTTTTTTCCTTATCGGTCTTTATGAGCTTAAATGGCTCATTTACTTGAACATATACATCAAGCTCTTTCAAAAGTTCAAAAATTTTATCTATTGCTTTCGTGAGTTCAAATTTTTCCATGGCCTCTCGATATTCTTTGGTGATTATTTCTTTCACAAAATATTCAAGCGTTACATATTCAGAATTTCCCCTCTTTAACGCAACTTTTAATAAATCTTCGTGACTCGGCCGCACGATCCCTTCCGGAAAATAATTCCTAGCCATAGTTGAGACGCGCTGAATATAATTCCCGAGTCCGTTTACCAAATTGCCTTCATAAGCACGTTCGAATTTCTCTTCAGTAAAATCTCCGTCATCAAAAATCGGAACTTCGCGCGAAAAATAATAACGCACAGCATCGGTTCCAAAGTGTTCAACCAAATCGAATGGATCCACAATATTTCCCAAAGTTTTTGACATTTTTCTTCCTCCGGCCTGGATAAAGCCGTGTACTAAAAGAGATTTGGGAAGATCGAGGCCAGCGGCAAGAAGCATTCCCGGCCAAATCGCGGCATGAAAGCGTAAGTTGTCTTTCCCTAAAACATGCAAATCCGCAGGCCACCACTTTTTCCAATCGTCGTTTCTCCCATAACCAATCGCGGACAAATAATTAGCCAACGCATCGCACCAAACATACATCACCTGGCTCTCGTCCCCGGGAACCGGAATACCCCACGGAAGATCTTTCTCGGACCTCGAAAAACTCACGTCTTCGAGCCCATCGCCAATAAGCGATAATATCTCATTTTTCCTTGACTCGGGTAAAATCTTAAATTCTCCGGACTCGATAGCCTCTTTGATCTTAGAGGCATATTTAGAAAGCCTGAAAAAATAATTTTCTTCATTTATTTTCTCTGGCGCTTTGCCGTGAAGAGCGCATTTCCCGTCCTCCATGTCTTTATCTGTTATAAACGCCTCGTGTCCGTTACAGTAAAGACCTTCATATTGTGATTTGTAAATATCGCCTGCTTCGCGAAGCTTATTCCAAATCATGATGGCTCCTGGCCAATGCCTTTTTTTGTCCGTAGTTCTGATGAAATCGTCCCACGAAAGATTCAAAGTTTTTTTCATCGCCCTGAATTTTTCCGAATTTTCGTCCGCTAAATTCTCTGGGCTTTTTCCAAGCTCCTCGGCTTTTTTCATTATATTGATACCGTGTTCGTCCGTTCCGGTCAGAAAAAAAACGTCATCTCCAGATATTCTTCTAAAGCGCGCGATTACATCAGCCCAAACCTTCTGAATAGCGTGTCCAATATGCGGAGGTCCGTTTATATAATCGATTGCGGTTGTAATATAAAATTTAGCCATTTAAAACTCAATCTGTTTTCGCCTGGCAAAATCGTTGATAAATTCCACGAGCACTGTCGCAACAGGGACTGCAAGCATAATTCCGAAAAACCCAGCAAGCACTCCGCCAATAAAAATCGATAAAATGACTAATAGCGGGGGTATGCCTATGGTCTTGCGCACAACCAACGGGTAGATAAGATGATTTTCAAATTGCTGGATGATAACATATAGAATTAGAACCGCGAGGCCCAGGATAGGTTTTTGCGTGAAGGCAACTCCGATAGCCGGCACTGCGGATATTATTGGCCCGAACACAGGAATTATTTCCAAAATTCCCGAAAGGATCGCGAGCAAGAGAGCATATTTGACGCCAAGTATGGTAAGGCCCAAAAAAGCGAGGACGCCTACCAATACGCCGAGAAGTAGCTGGCCCTGGAACCAAAGTCCGATTTTCCGCCTTGAACGGTTCCACAGATCAAGTGCGTACCCTTCATACTCTTTTGGTGTAACTATTTTCAGAAAATTCTCGATACCACGCTCCTCAACCGACAAATAAAAAGAAATGACTATTATCATAATAAATGAAACGGCTCCTCCGAATACTTTCGCGATTGTAGCCAAAAGCCCTGATGTGCCTTCAAAAGAATAGTATCGGAAATTCAAGATGGCATCCCTTAATATATTATTGAGGCTCTTGGGCAACTCCGGGAGAAAAGAAAAGATATTGGTCGGCTCAAACGTCTGTATATTGTCCGGGAGATCCGTCAAAAACCCGCCTAACTCAGAAACTAGCGGGGGCAAAATAAGATAAAAAATCAGTCCAAGAATCGTAAATGCAGCCAAATATACAAAAATAACAGCGATAACTCTTGGAATTTTGTAGGCGGAAAGCCAGCGCGTTGCTGGTTCCACCGAAGACGCAATTACTACAGAGGCTAAGAGAACCCCTATAACTCCACGAAGTTCGAAAACAAGCCAAGCCAAAACGACAAAAAGTGAAACTTTTATTAGAGAGAGAGTTGAGATATCTATTGTTAATTTTTCGCCGTTCATTTATATTTTTGCCAATATTTTTTCAAATGGTTTAGAATTATCGTCCGGAGTTATGGCCGCGAGATTAATCTTCGCGGGAGAGAAAATATCCCTAGCTATACCCATGATATCACTTCTTCGGACCTTCTCAATCTTGACCAAGACTTCTTCGGGAGTAAGGATTTTTTTATAAAAAATTTCCTGCGAGGCCAAATACATCGCGACTTCATCGGACGACTCGAAAGCAAGGTCCATGGAACCGCGGATATACTCTTTGGCGAATTTAATTTCTTCAGCAGATACTCCTTTTTTTCTGGTGCTCGATAAAATCTGGACGATCTTTTCGGAAACTTTCGGCAAAGTCCCATGAGGAATCCCGGCAGAAGCGATCAAATATCCTGTATCCGTATATTGCTCGACCGCTGATCGGACATAATAAGCAAGGCCAAGTTTCTCGCGCAACTCCGTAAAGAGGCGCGACGACCAATTCCCTCCGATTATTGTGTTTAAAACCGTCAACGGATATCTTCTCTCGTCATACATATTATAGGAGCGAACCCCGAGGCGTATATGGGTTTGATCAACATCTTTCTTTTTTAATTTAACTTGCGGCCTAGCTTGCGATTCCACCACTTTAAGTTTTTCTAATTTTTCTCCTTGTGGCATCTTTGAAAAAACTTTTTCGATTTTTTTGAATACGCGAGCCTGATCAATATTCCCGGTCACGGCAACTACGGCGTTGGAAGAAAGATAGTGACCCGCTTTGTAATGAACTATGTCGCCGCGAGTTATGTTTTTCACGGTATCGGGGTATCCTCCAGTCATCCACCCTGCGGGCTGGTCCCCATAGAGCAAATCCTCAAAAATTTCGTAAGCTTGTCTTTGGGGATTATCCTCATACATCGAAAGTTCCTGCAGAATCACTCCTCTCTCCTTTTCAATTTCATCCGCTTTAAAAAGCGGTTCGAGCAATATATCGGAAACGATATCAAGAGCAACATCGAAATGTTTCGCCGCAGCTTTCACGTAGTATCCTGTGTATTCTTTGGAGGTAAACGCGTTTGATTCGGCTCCTAGCCGATCCAGCTCCAGATTAATCTGCCCAGCCTTGGGGCGGTGTTTCGTTCCTTTAAAAAATAGATGCTCCAAAAAATGAGAAACGCCGTTCAATTTCTTTATTTCATATTTCGAACCGGTTCCAAAAAGCACAAGCAGAGTCATCGCCTGCGTATCCTTCATCGGCGCAACTATCGCCCGAAGCCCGTTCTTAAAAGTTTTCTTCTCGAATTTCATCCCGTTAGAAGCAGGCCGCGGTCTTAACCATACATTCGTTATGCCTATAAATGGAACTATATAAATAATAATTTTTATTCATGTTGATATATCTAGCGACCGCGGCTTCTAACGGGATTCATTTGAAAATTGTAACAGTAAATCTCATAAAATTGAAGTGGGGCTCGGAGACTTTGTCTTCGAGCCCCAAGTAAATCGCCATTACGGCGAAGAAAGAGCCGGCTCCAACATCGCAAGCGCTTTCGGTCGAACCCAAGCGCCGAAGAGGCCTGCCAGACTTGATACGGCAAGCATCAATGGTGGATTGTACGGAACGAGGAGGAAAACAATCGAACCCGCCATCAGCGCATACACAGCACAAGCTGTAAAATTCTCTGAATGCACGAAGATGGCAAAGAGCCGAAGGAAACGAGGAATTTTGCAGATGGCAGCGACTAAATAGAAGATGGAGTAACCGGCGCCCTTGAGGACGTAGTAATGTAGCGATACGGCATTGAAATGTTTTGCCATCTTTGAAGCATCTTCATCTAGGTATAAATACTCTTGATATGCAAAGATTGCACCGAAGATTGGCGCCAATATTTCTGAAACAGCCACTGTAAAATAATAGGAATAGATAAGCTGTTCCAATGAAGCGCCTTGCTCATAACCCCTGTATAAGGAAAATGGGCCAAACCCAAACATACCTAATACTCCGCCAGCGCCGATGCCATAGAGCGATCCTTCGCGAAAACACGTCTTCCATTCTTTCTTGGGTCGCCAGTGATACACATCCTGATAAGCCTGCCTGAGAGCTTCGAGAATGCGCAACGGTTCCGTTATAAGCCGCGCGAAGTATCCAATGGCTCCGCCAAAGAGCAAACCTCCCGCCCAGAAATGACCCATTGCATGAGCCAGTATGGCTCCAAAAAAAGCTCCCGCCGTTATGGCAAAAGCATCCTTCCAGAATGTATTCATAATTCTTCCTCCTTCAGATTTTTAATCCTAACTTCGAGTTTAAGATATCAAGAAGCCTTTGAGATGTAAAGCTTCACTTCGAATATGACGCAACTATTCTCGGGCCTAGAAGCAAGACGGATAAGATGCAGAATATGCCAGCGGCTATCATCGCGGCGGGAGCCCCATAAGACGACGCCGCCCAACCGAGCAATAAACTGCCTATCGGGATCAATCCTTGGTGCGCCAAGGCGTAGAAACTCATGACTCTTCCACGCCTTTCTCCGGAGACAACGCTCTGAACATAAGAATTCGCAGAGGTATTATGAAGCATGGCCCCAAGACCGGAGAGTGCTACAAAAAATATGGAAAACCAAATCATCTTTGAAAAAGAAAACAAGACAAGAGCAACGCCGAATATAGAAGCGAAAAAAACCGCCCTCCGCTCCAATCCAAAAAGATCCTTCCGGGACGCCGCATAAAAGGCTCCGACGATAGCGCCTATCGCCGCCGCGGAATTAAGAAAACCGAAGGTAAGCGCGTCTCCACCTAATATATCTTTCGCGAAAATCGGGAATAAAATAGTGTAAGACCACCCGAAAAGACTTATAGCTCCAACCAGTAATAATATATTTTTTAAACCGGGCCTAGCGGAAATATATCTAAATCCGTCTTTCAACTCCTCCGACGCATGCTTTTCTTCGCCCTTCTTAGGCTCTTCATCGACGCGGATCATGAAAAGAGAAATTATAACAGGGATATAACTAAAGCCGTTTACTAAAAAGCTGATGCCTTCGCTAAAAGCCGCGATTATTATCCCAGCGATAGACGGGCCTATGAAGCGCGAGAGATGAAAGGCGACGGAATTAAGCGCGATTGCGTTCGGTAAATCTTCTTTGTTATCTATCAAATTTATATACGACGATTGCCTTCCGGGGACATCAAAGGCGTTTATCACGCCCAAAAACAAACTCAAAACTATGACGTGCCAAATCTCGATTTTTCCGGAAAGCACTAAAAAAGCAAGTATGAACGCCTGAATCATAGATAAAATTTGCGTCGCGATGACGATTTTTATTTTGGGATACCGATCAATCCATACTCCGGCGATGGGAGATATAATAAGTAATGGTATGTAACTCGCGAAATTTACTAAACCTAATAGAAGTGCCGAGCTTGTAAGCTCGTAGACAAGCCAGCTCAAAGCCACCCTCTGCATCCATGTCCCCATGTTTGAAATCCCCTGCCCAAACAAAAACAGTCTAAAATTGCGCGACCGCAAGGCGCGGAAAGTTACATTAAGTTTTTCTCTCATGAAAGTTTGTCAGAAAAATATTTCTCGAGTTCTTTTTCTTTTTTCCTGATCTGCTCCCCAGTGTCTCTATCGCGCACCGTGACAGTTTTATCTTCGAGTGTTTGATAGTCAATCGTAACGCACCATGGGGTTCCAATTTCGTCTTGCCTGCGATAGCGCTTGCCGATATTACCGTTGTCGTCCCAGGCAACTCCAGAAATTTTTTCTTTAAGATTTTTATAAAGCTCGCGGGCCTTTGAAACTATATTTTCTTTGTTTGAAACGAGCGGGAACACGGCAACTTTAACGGGTGCTATTTGAGGTTTTAATTTTAGGAAAACTCGTTTCTCCTTGCCTAATTCATCTTCCACATAAGCCGAACAAAGTATAGCGAGGATAGTTCTATCAATACCTAAAGAAGGTTCAATCACATGTGGAATGAATTTATCGCCGGATTCCGGATCGGTATAGCGCAGATCCGCTCCCGATGCCTTTTCGTGCGCGGAAAGATCATAATCTGTCCTATACGCGAGCCCATATAATTCTTTTTTACCAAACGGAAAATCAAATTCAAAATCAATTGTGCGTTTGGAATAGTGCGCGCGATCTGCCTCCTCAATTTCAAGTTCGAAAATTTTATTTGTATCAATGCCGAGACTAGCAATGAACTTTTGCATTTCTTTTCGCCACATCTCAAATGATTCTTTCCAATCGCCAGGCTTTATGAAGTATTCAACCTCCATCTGCTCAATCTCGCGAAGACGGAAGAGAAAATCTCGTGGTGCTATTTCATTGCGAAAAGCTTTGCCTATCTGTGCGATCCCAAAGGGAAGGCTCGGATGAAATGAATCAACAATGTTCTTGAAATTTGTAAAAATCCCTTGCGCCGTTTCCGGACGAAGATATGCAAGCGATGCTTCATCTTCAGCAGCTCCAATATGAGTTTCTAGCATCATGTAGAATTGACGCGCTTCGCCTAGCTTCCCTCCACACTCTGGACATTTCTTCGTATCCGCAAGGTGATCAACTCGAAACCGGCGCTGGCATTTCTCGCACTCCGTCAACATATCTGCAAAACCGCGAGCATGGCCGCTTGCTTCAAAAACTTCCTTTTTTGTCACTATTACCGAATCAATTCCATACACATCCTCACGCCCTGATACAAATTGTTTCCACCATATTTGTTTGACATTGTTTTTGAGCGTAAGACCATGTGGTCCATAATCAAAAAAGCCTGCCGAACCGCCATAAATTTCAAAACTTGGAAAAATAAAACCGCGCCTTTTGGCAAGCGAGACAATTTTATCTAAATCGGGCATGTTCTTCACTTTATCACCGTAGTTTGCCTCAAATCAATCTTCGGGTCGGATTCGAGTTTCAGTGTGAGCGATGGAACGGAAACCTGAAGATTTGAATCAGTAAATTTATCATGCCCCTCGGCCGTAATATTGGCTACGAGTTCCGGAGTCTGCCCGGCTTGGTTCGCGGACGGAATAAGCCCGATTTGGAAAGTTATTTCTTTCGCGGGAGAGGTATAACCGATTCCGGCCTTCATATCTCCGACATCCCATATTATCTCGCCCGTATTAGGATCATAGGTAACAGGCTCGGCCGAGATAATTTTATTTTTCCAACCCATGTATGGCGGGAGGAACGCGCGAACTTTTACGCCGTCAAGATCGCTCGTCGAATTTGTCAGAGAAAGTATTACGGTAAATGTCGTCTCTCGTCCGACCTTAGCAGGAATCGGGCCGGTATTTGGCATAGTTTTCGAGTAATAAAATCCCCTTCGAACAAGTTGAAGGCGCGAAATCAATTTCATGTCAAAACTATCTTCCCCTTTTAAATCGGCTCCTTCATATCCAGGGGGTTTTTCTCCCGGCCTGATTTCAAAATGCATTGATATATTGAAGTCTTTGTCCGTGGTTGTCTTTACGGGAATTTTTTCCAAGATGTTCAGCTCGAAACTCACAGTCCCGGACTCCCCAGGATCAATCCTGCCAAGAGAATTATTCAAGGACGAATTCCATATTATTCTCTTATCGATTGACCTATAAGTTCCAAAGCGAACTTTGGTTTTGCTTTCATCATATATCCTCCCGGACAAAACGCCTTCAATGATAGCGTTCTCCACTGGAACAGTCAAATTATTTTTATACATAAGCTCGACGTAAACCGACTCTCCGGGGCGCGCGGAATAAGTATCTTGCCCGTTTATTTTCGCGTCAACTTCCAAAAATGGTCTTTTTAGCTCGATGGTAGCAACCCCCTGACCGTAAATATTAAATCCGTTGGAAGAATCCTTAATTCCCACTGAAGCCTTAAAACTTTTCTCCTCGAGCTCGCCTCCGCTCAAAATTCCCCTGACCGTTATTATTCTTTTCTCGCTAGGGTTTAGCGGCGATAAGAACCATGTCTTTCCGCCTGTATCCGGCTTGGGATCCGCGCTCTTGAAAACAAATCCCGAAGGAATTGCGAGCTCTAAAATGAGATTTTCTAGAACGCTTGATGAATTGGATACATAATTAACTTTGATTTCTATTTCCTGTCCGGCGCGAATTTCACGTGGAAGCTCGAAGGAAACTCCGACCGGCGAGCGCGTTATTGTTATTTTCCCAAGCTCTTCTTTTGAAAAAGCAGCGCTTGATCCGAACGGAGTATATTCGAGCGTCGCACGGACATCTTTGGTTTCATTTTCGAAACCGTAGGCAAAGGCGCTAAAAGAAAGGCGCACCGTTTGCCCTGCCCCGATATTTTCCAAAATTTTCCTAGCTCTTAGTCCTTTAACCCCTTCGTCTAAAACTCTCGAACCTGCGGGGTATTCAAAAACTAGTGCTACGCCCGAGAGTGCTTTATTATTATTGTTAGTTATGGCTACTTCCCAAGTAACCCGCTCCCCGCCGATAGCTCCATCCGGACCGGAAATACTGATGTCTATTCTTTTGTTAGATATTGAATTGTAGCTTAAATAATAATAAGTGCCCGCCCCTATTGCGGCTATAAAAAAAACCGCTCCTAAAATCCACCATATTTTTCCGCTCCGCCTTGGCTCCATTAAAATTGGCCTATTTTCTTCCTGCCAAACCGAAGGAGACTTTTGAGGCTGTGGGGTCAATTCCGGACGGCGCAATCTGGCGTCAAAAGACTCTCCTGACTTATAAAGGCGTTTTTTAAGTTCTTCTAAATGCTCTGACACAATACATTAATTTTAGCATCTATAGCTGGCTTCGCGCGATAGCGCCGTAAATAAATTGCGATAAATTTTCACGAGAAATATCTAGGATCTCTTTTTCATCCAAATATCCCAAGACAGCGAGGGCTTTTGCATAAAATAAAAGTTCGTCTCCGGATCTGGTAAAATCCTGAAACGCTTCCCAGAGCTTTGGTTCCTTGCCCTCGCCCGGGGAGAATCTCTTGATAAAATTGGATACTCTGCCGAATTCCGGTTCAAAAATTTTATCAAAATGCCCTAAATCTTCGGCGTCTATCAGGTGCCACGAATCTTTCCCGGAAACAAAACCGAATTTTCCGTAAGTAAAAAGGTTTAAAAACTTGTTCAGCTTGGACGATGCCCTTCTCGTCCCTCGCGCAAATAATCTCATCATCCCGAATTCTTTGGTATATATAGTCAAAACTTTATCCGCCTCGCCTTGGTCCTGCGAGTTTAAAATTATCCCCTCGGTTTGATATAGTCCGTTACTCATGCGACTTCTTTATTGTAACAAGCTTCGCAATAAACTATTTCCGGGCGATCAGGCACATAGGTAGTCTCAAATTCGTTAGGGCAGGGATTTTCTCCATGCTCATGAGTAGCAGTATTTTGATAAGTCGCTTGCCTTGAGCCTGTCGAAAGGCACATGCATTGTCTCTTATATAACTTTAGTAAATTTCTCCAGGCAACACGCTTCCAATGTCTACAATTAAAACATAATCTTGGGAGCGGCAAATTCAGCTGGCGATAAAATTTTAGTTCCTGCGGAGTAATCAGGAATGCGGTAGCACAATTATATCCGCACAATACCGAGTGGCTATCTTTCTCATCATGCATGCATTGGATAACCTCGTTTAGTATTGAGTCGTCAGTATCAGAAATGGCATCCGGCATATCTTTGGAACTCTTCGTGATAGAATAATTGCGCTTGTCTGGCACGCGCCAACTATATCCAAAGCTCTCTGCCCCTTCTTTAGTTAACGGAAAATATTCCTGCGCCTGCGTGTCATTATACCCAAAAGGACTCACATCGGGCGGAAAAAATTCCCCATATTTATATTTCCTTCCTTTTTTATCAATATAAGGCATCTCATCCATATGTTTCCGGATTCGCGATACAAGATTTTCATATTCATCTTTCGTGTATTGCTTGTTTAGGACGCAATAACTTTTGTTCCGAACGCCAACACACCCAAATAGGTTACTGTCTTGCTTACAATTGAAAACATACTGGCAATCGGTTAATACGCCGCATTCAGAAGCAAATGAAGTTCTGTATAGCGCATCCCCAGAACAACCTATTTCGTAATCAAGTTCCGCATTCAAGCCAGTGGAAGAAATATCAATGCAATCTTTTATCGGTCCGTAGATAATACTTTGCGAGTATGCACAATTTTCGGAATTACCCACAAAAAAACTATTGCGAATTTTTGCAGAATTATAAATGTAATCACCCGTACACCCGTTTGCTTGAACGCTATGCTGATACTTTACGGGATATTTCTTCCATTCAGACATTACAACCCCGAAAGCTTTTTCTATTCCAGAGAATGAATCGAGTTTCATCTCTTCTAACTTCTTTTTATATTCCTCTTTTGTATATGGTTTGTTGAAAATATAGTACGATTTATTTCTCAATCCCGTGCACCCAAAACAACTTGTGCACCCGATGCAATCCTGACTAAACCATACCTCGATACAAGAAGTGCAGTTCCTTGAGAAAAATGTTTTATAGGATTTGTTTGTATTTATACAGTAGTAGCAGAGCTCGCAATTTTCGCAGTTGATTACATCGATACATTGCTTGCTGTGGTGTAGGGCAACCGCATAGGCACTATCTTCTACAAAACCGGTATCAAAACACATATAACAATTCTTCACCCAGGCAGAAATACTATAATCACTATTTGTTTTTTCAAAATCCCACATGGGAGCCCATGGAACAGCGTTAAATAAATCTTTTATCTGCTCGAAAAATGGCTGTGTGAAATCATAATCTCTGCCATATGCGAGCGGATCCCATGCATCACTTCTCCAGTAGTCACCACTATACACCGGCATCGGCGCTTCGGGAGGCATGAGAGTAAAAATATCCTTCCCTGTCGCGGCGCATACGCGCTTATAAGGTTGCCTTAAGTTTCTAAATTGCAGTCGGCGCATAGCCCGACATTCCGGGCACCAGGTCGGCGGAGGTACAGATATTTTTTCATAAAACTTAAAATCCTCCGGTTCGATTGTGAAATCGTTATGACAGTTCTGACACTTCCTAGTCTCCATTTTGTTTGTTTATCCCGTTAATCACCGAAGGTAACCCCGAAAAATTCCTCACAAAGTTCGGAATCACGGGGTCCGCGTAAAATCTACTCGCCTGCGTTCGTGATTTTACGGGACAGTTTTGGCAAGTTTTGGTCTCGCTATTCATTTTCGATTTTCATATGGTGAGTATGATTGATTCCAATCTCGGCTTTAGTTTTATCAATCAAGATTTCCTTTGTGCGCGAATCGCCTAAATCTCCGAAAAAAAGATTGGAAATATTTATTTCTTTCTCTATTAAAGATTTATGCTCTTTTAGAATTTTTTCAAACTCTTTCGAAGATTTGACCGCCAACTCCACTTTCTCCTGCGGAGTTAATTTCAACTCCTTCCTGAAATCCTGCACAGCCCGAATAAATTCGCGGACTAGCCCCTCTTCTTGAAGCTCATTAGTAATTTCCGTATCAAGCTCGACTTCCTCTTTCAAATCTTTCGCGACCGAAACTTTTTTAACGTTGACCTCGCCTTTTATTAGTTCTAGTAATTCGTTATCAAGTTTATTTTTAATTTTCAACTCTGAAAGAGGTTGGCGAATTTTAATTCCTGCCTTTTGCCGCGCCTCAAGGCCTCTTGAAACTATCTCGCGCGTTTTCTCCATTTCTTCTATTAATTTCTTTTCAGGCTTGCTCGCCGAAGCCTTGGCGAAGGCGGGGAAATCCTCAAGATGAACGCTTTCTTTCTCTCCGCTAATTCCGCGATAAATTCCTTCGGAGATAAATGGCGTAAAAGGTGCTAATGTTTTTGATAGCTCTAAAAGAACGAAGCCGAGCGTGGCGGAACATTCTTTTGCCGCGTCAGATTTTTCATGCTTCATATGCTCGCGGATCCGCCTGATATACCAGTGCGATAAATCTTCAACGACAAAATTTTCCAACTTTCTCGCCGCAGAGACGATATCATATTTTTCAAGATTTTCAGAAACTTCTGATAAAATTTTATTCCACTTCGCCAAAAGCCACTTATTGATTACGAGTTTCGGCTTAGAAGTTCGACTTCCAATAGGAAGTCGAACTTCCCTGTACGTGCGCCAATAAAGATACGAATTCCATAGAATCATAAGAAAGCGGCGCTGGGCATCTTGGATGTCTTTCTCGCGAAAAAGCTTGTCGTCCCAAGGCTGATTGATAGTATAGAAATACCAGCGCACCGCGTCTGCTCCGTATTTTTCCATAAGAGTCTCCGGATCAACGACATTTCCTTTGGATTTCGACATTTTCTCGCCTTTTCCATCAAGCACCAAGCCAAGCGATAAAACGCGTTTGTATGATGACTCAAATCCCAATAGCGCCGATACGGAGAGAAGCGTATAAAACCACCCGCGGGTCTGATCGATAGCTTCAGCAATATATTCGGCCGGATAGAGGAAGTTCGACTTCCCCTTGGAAGTCGAACTTCCAAAACACTGCGACGCAAACGGCATGGCGCCGGAGTCAAACCAGACATCCATAACCTCTTTCACGCGCGCCATCTCGCCCGCACATTTTTCACATTTCAATTTTATTTCATCAATATATGGCTTATGTAAATCAAGTTCGCCCGCCGAATTATACGGCCAGTTGTGCAAATTAATTTTTTTAAACTCCCCAGGGTTCAAATACGGCGACTTCAGATAATCTTTTTCGTCAAAACTTTCAAGCGCCGCCATCAAAATCCATGTCGGATGCCCGTGGCTTATTATCAAAATCTTTTTGCCTGCGTAATTGCGCCTTAATTTGATCACTGCTTTAATCATCCTTGAGCGAATCTCCCTAAAATTTTCAGCGCCTTTCGGTTTTTCCGTAAAATGCGCCTCAAAACTCGAGAAAGCTTTTTCATATTCATTAATCGGAACGCCTTCAAATCCGCCGACAAGAACATCATAAAGTTCGGGTACGACGGCGATTACTGATTCCGGCAAGCCAAGCTCTTCGGCAATAATACTTGCGGTTTCCCTCGCTCGATGCGAAGGGGAAGAAAAAATCAAATTAATCTTTTCTTTCTTTAATTTTTTGGCAGCCTCTCTCACATCTGCCTTGCCCTTCTCTGTTAAAGTCTCTTTTTCATCTTTTTCCGGATCAACTGGATTGGTAGTGTCCTTAATATTGTGCGGAACCTCGCCATGCCGCATCACAATCAATTCAGTTGGATGCAGATCGAGATTGTCTAATTCTTTGAGCGAACCTGCTACCTTAATCTTCTCGCATTGATCGCACCGCCATACCGGTAACGGCGTTCCCCAATAGCGCTCGCGAGAAATTCCCCAATCGACATTTTCCTTGAGCCAACTACCGAAACGGCCGTCCCGCAAATATTCCGGGTGCCAATCGATTTTGGCGTTCTCTCTTAGCATATGGTCGCGGACGGCCGTAGTCTTGAAAAACCATGAAGTCTTCGCGTAGTACATCAAAGCCGTGCCGCACCGCCAGCAAAAAGGATAATCGTGTTCATATGGCTCGATTTTGAATAAAAGCAAACGTTTTTTTAAATCTTCAATTATAAGCAAGTCGGCATCTTTAATAAATTTTCCATCCCATACTGCGCCAGGAGTTTTCATTTTTCCCTCTTCTGATACAGTCACGAGCGTAGGCAACTTTTCCTTTTTGCCAACCGCCAAGTCATCTCCCCCAAATGCAGGCGCTATATGAACTATGCCCGAGCCGTCCTCCGCTCCCACAAAACTGGCTGCGATAACGCGATAACTATTTTCCGTTGCAGAAGAATTAGAATATAAAGCTTTATATTTCGTCCCAACAAGCGCCGCGCCTTTTTCGCGATTGATAATTTTATATTCTCCTTCAACCACGTCCAAACGTGCCTCTGCCAAAATCAGCCACTCATCCGGGTTCCCAGAGCGCTCTACTGTCACGTAATCAATTTTCGGATTGATAGCGAGTGCGACATTCCCCGGAAGCGTCCAAGGGGTTGTCGTCCAGACTAAAAAACTTACCCGCTGATTTTGCGATTTATCGCCCTCAAGTTGGAACTTAACATAAATCGAATTTTCTTTTACTTTCTGGTACCCCTGCGCCAACTCGTGCGAAGAAAGCGATGTTCCGCAGCGCGGGCACCACGGAAGAACTTTATAATCTTCATAAAGCAATTTTTTCTCGGAAATTTTTGAGATGACGGCCCAAAGAGATTCTATATAGTCGTTGGTCATGGTCACATAGGCATTTTTCAAATCGAGCCAATAAGCCATGCGATCAGTTAATTTCTCCCAAGCGTCTATAAATGTGAAAACATTTTTCTTCGCCTCCTCGACAAATTTTTCAACGCCTATCTTTTCCTCAATTTCTTTTTTGGATTTTATCCCAAGTGCTTTCTCAACTGCCATTTCTGTCGGAAGTCCATGCGTATCCCATCCGGCGCGCCTTGGCACGAAAAATCCGCGCATGGTTTTGTAGCGTAAAATGATGTCTTTGAACGATCTGGATTCTACGTGGTGGATTCCGGGAAGGCCGTTCGCGTAAGGCGGCCCCTCAAAAAAGACAAAAGTTTTCGCCTTTTGGCGATTTTCTAAAGACTTCTCAAATATTTTATTTTCTTTCCAAAAACGAAGAATCTCCTCTTCGGATCGAGGAGAAACGCTTTCATACATTGGACCTTTCTCATCGGCCATAATCATATATTATGCGAAATAGAGATATAATCAAGCCATGATCGGGGTTTTTGATTCGGGATATGGTGGGCTTACGGTTTTTAAGCCGCTCGCGGAAAAATTCCCGAAATACGATTTTATATATTTCGGGGATAATGCCCGCACCCCATACGGATCGCGCGAGCCGCAAGAAATCTACGAATTTACGCGCCAAGCCGTTGATTGGCTATTTAAAAACGGCTGCGAGTTAATAATTCTTGCCTGCAACACGGCCTCCTCGCAAGCGCTTCGAAAAATTCAGCACGCTCTGCCCGATAAAAAAGTCTTAGGGGTTTTGATTCCTATTGCGAAAAAAGTTGCGACACTTGAAGGAACCATCGGCATTCTTGCAACTCAAGCTACGGTTGAATCCGGAGCTTATCTTCGCGAACTCAAAAAATATGGACATCCGATGTCCAAAATTTTTCAAGTGGCCGCTCCGAAATTAGTTCCATTAATTGAGGCTGGCATGATATATCATAGCGCTATGAAAGAAGCCTTAAGGAGATATCTCGACCCGTTTAAAAAACAAAATATCAAAAACATCATTCTCGGTTGCACGCATTACCCGCTTATCAAGAATATAATTCAAAGCGAAATGCCCGATGCCCAAATATTTGATTCTCCTTCAGTAATTCCCGTGTCGCTAGAAAATTATTTATCCCGCCACCTTGAAATAAAAAAACGCATTGGGAGTAATGGCTTAAGGCGCTATATCACCACTGGCGACCCCGAGAAATTTTCAAAGTTTGCGAAGGATCTTTTGAATATCAAAATAGCGCCAGAAAAAATTATTCTCTAGTTACATCTTCTCCGGTTGGGAGATGCCGAGAGTTTTTAAGACATCTCCTAGGGTTTCTTTGGTTTTTGATACAAAATACAAAAGCTCGGCTTCCCGTTCCGAGCCGATAACTTTAACATCGCGGTAAAAAGCGGAGAAAGTTTGCGCGAGTTCATAAGCATAAGTTGTTAGCCGGTGAACTTGATAATCTTTTGAAATATCTTCGAGCAATTCCGGGAATCTCAAAATCTTCAGCGCGAGTGAACGTTCCGCCGGATGTAGAAACGCACTTGGAAGCTCGGCTTCCAAGTGGAAGCCGAGCTTCCCGGACTTTGCCAAGATGCTAGACATTCTTGTATGCGCGTACTGGACATAGTAAACCGGATTTTTCTCCGATTTCTCTCTGGCTAAATCTAAATCGAAATCCATATGGGTATTGGGCGAACGCTCGAGAAAAAACCACCGCGCCACGTCAACGCCAACCTGTTCCAATAATTCATCCATCGTGACAAATTCGCCAGCGCGCTTGGACATTTTGACTTCTTTGCCTCCGGAGATTAAACGTACTAACTGCATTATGATTATTTTTAATCTTTTCGGACCAATTCCCAACGCCTCCGCCCCTTTCTTCATACGCTCGACATATCCATGATGATCCGCTCCCCAAATATCGATCGCGATATCAAATTTTCTCTCAATAAACTTATTCCAGTGATAAGCGAGATCCGCCAAAAAATAAGTATATTCCCCGTCGGACTTTACTAGTACTGCGCCCCCGAGCCATACTGCCCCATCTTTTTTCTCAACTAAATTTTTGCCTTCCAAAAATTTTAAAACTTTCTCCGGCTCTTTTTTTTCACGAAGCACTCTCTCCGAAAACCAAACATCAAAATTTATGCTGGCTCTCTCGAGAGATTTCTTTATTTCCCCCAAAAGAAATTGAACCGCTTCTTCTCCGGATTTTCCAACAAAATCTTTTATATACTCTCCTTTGTAATATTCATTTTTTACTTCGCGCTTTCCCTCTACGGCTTCAATTGATTCACCGAGTAAACGCACTTGATTCCCCGCATCGTTAATATAGTATTCGCGCGTTACATCGTATCCGACTTTCTCTAAAACATTCGATAGCGCATCGCCGTAAAATCCCCCGCGTCCGTTGGCCATTGTTAACGGTCCAGTCGGATTTGCGGAAACGAACTCAACGTTTATTTTTTTATTTTTTTCCTCAAATTTTAATTTCTCACCAAGCTCTTTAATTAAAATATCGTCTTTCAGAAAAATATTTATAAATTTATTTTTTACGACTACTTCTTTAACTAACTCGCTCTTCCTTAATTTCTCGGCCATGCCCTCTGCATTGCCGACTTTAAACGCAACATTTGTCGAAAAATCCCCGTTCTCATCCCTTTCCGGCTCGACAAGTTTAACTTCAACACCTTCGCCAACGGCATTCGAAATTTCCTTTATCAATTCGTCACGAAGCATGTTTTTAGTTTAGCATAGTAAGAATGTTATTATGAATTTATGCCCGCTTTAATAGAAAACAAAAAAGTATATTTTAACTACGAAATACTCGAGACATACGAGGCTGGTTTATCGTTGCTTGGGCTTGAGGTAAAATCGCTCAAAAATAAAAACGGAAATATTTCCGGGGCTCGCGTTTTAATCCGCGGGGACGAGGCATTTATCGTAGGTATGGATATTCCTCCCTATCAGCCCAATAACACTCCTGAGGGCTACGAACGCGAGCGAACTCGAAAACTTCTCCTCCATAAAAAAGAAATTGCGCATCTGACTGGACGCGCCGAAGAACGCGGATTGACAATCATCCCGACAAAGGTGTATACTTCAAGCGGCCGAATCAAGATCGAGATCGCGATTGTCCGCGGAAAGAAAAAATTTGAAAAACGCGACAAAATAAAAAAACGTGACATCGAACGCGAAGTCGGCCGCAACCTACGGGGATGATAGGCCTCGAGGGGAAGAACTTTGAGATGATGTTCAGGCGCTCCGCCATGGCGGAGCTAAATATCTCCCATGGGAAATAATAAGTGCAAACTTATTTGGAACCAGAGAGCCTGCTTTGGCAGTAGCTTAATGGCAACGCTTGGATCTTCGGATCTAGGCCATCCGTCCTTGATTCTCGCTAAAGAATCGCGGGTGTCATAAGCGAGAAAACTTTTTTCCTGAGAGTCAATTCAGGATTTCACTTAAGCTTGTCAACCATCCCTCAAAAGCTTTCCCGACGCGGGTTCAACTCCCGCCATCTCCACAATTAGAAATCGGAAGGAAAATAAAAAGAACTCGGCCACATTTCTGTACCGAGACTTTTTGTTTTTAACTCCTTTCTTTTGATTGAAGTGTTGTATTTTTTGCTAAGCCGCGCCGGCGATATCGCAGCGAATGCCCCACTTGGGAACTTCGAGTTCAAACCAGACATCTCTGGCGAAATGCCGAGCTAAAACTTCTGCGAATGTTGCCAGCGGAGCAGTAATCTCTCTCATATCGACGGCGTCGGGCACCTCCGCAGAAATAGTTCCGTTTTCTTGTGAAGTAATTTCCAGAACCGGAAGAGTATATTCCAGCAGAGTCTCTTTCAGATCCTGAAGACCGTCCTCATCAATCTGCTCGTGATAAAGTCCGTTTATATTTATCTTCATAATTCTCCTTTCCAAAGAACAAAATTTTACTTCCTCCAAACCAACTACTACGATATATCGAAGTAATTAACTTAGAGGAAGCCAGAGAGAGTCTGACTAAAGTCAGATTCTCTCTGGCACATTGTGTTCCGCATCGTTTAAAACGACGCGGGGAGGGTAGTTTGGACTGAACTCATCAATGATGAGAAGGTAGTGAAGAGCGCGATCAAGGATCCCTCGAATGCGCGAAACACAGTCCACATCAAGAAGAATTTGAGTCCAAGAATAGCAAGCAGAAAACCTATAGCACGGAGAATTTTCATAGTTCTCCAATTTTTTTGAGAGGGACCGGATAGCGCCTCTCAACTATAGGCACCTGCTACTAATCGTAGCCTTCCCTCCCCGCCATACACCAAAATTTGACGTTGGGCGGGGAAGGAAAGCCAATATCAAAAAACTCTATATTTCGCTATAAAGATAGCATATTTTATGCTATCCTGTCAAGCTATCCTACTTTCCCTAGTTATAACTCGGTGGGGTTTCGGAGACGCCTTGGACCGAATTTACATATCTCGCCAAAATGAAACACGCGCTAGATAGGCGATTCAAAAATGCGTAGCTTTTCTCGCCAAGCGCTTTTTCTTTATCATCGCGTAACGCGACTACTTCCCTCTCTGCTCGCCTCGCCATCGTCCGCGCGATGTCAAAATGCGCGGAGAGAACTGTCCCGCCGGGGATGGAAAAAGATTTAATCGGGGGAATTTTTTCGGAAAAAACGTGGAGCTGGGATTCCATTTTCTCGAGCGATTCCCGGGAGACAGTCTTCTCGGCTCCAGCGAGTTCGGCTTGCAATATAAAAAGCTGCTCCTGCAAGAAATTTACGAAAGATTCTAAATCCAATTTCTGTTCCCTCGAGAGTGCTTTCGCTAGCCCCAAATAAGAATTTACCTCGTCGAGCGAGCCCAGCGCTTCGACTATCCGCGAGCTTTTTGGAATGCGGCAACCGGCGGGCGAGTTAAATAATTTCGTCCGACCGTCGTCTCCTTTCCCAGTCCAGTACATTTATAATTCTATTTCGCAAACTCCGGCAACGCAGGCGAGCTCGCGCTTAACTTCCGTCTCGTCTTCGATTTCGTATGTGTAGATTTTGGAAAAATCAATGTGTTCGAGTTTCTTGGCGCGCTCATCATATTCTTCTTTTTTAATGGCTTCATAGGGCGCCAAGCGGTAGACGTGATTGGCTCGGGGCAGAAAAGAAAGCCCGCCGACGATATCCCAATTTTCATAAAGCCAATTCGCAACAGCCACCCATTCGTCATCCCCAACGGAAACCGTAACTGACGGATTATGTTCGGTATAGGCTTCTTTTACCATCTTCCAATGCTTCAGTTGATCCATCGCGGTAAGATTGTCGCGGAAAATTTTGCCTTCCGGCGCCTTAACGGGGAATTCTAAGACAAATGTCGCCGCACTCTCCATAGTCTCACCGACTTCCGGATAAAACGGGACACCTTGGTCCTTTAGCATCTTGAAAAGGGAGTCGGTCACTGAGATGCGCACGCGCCTGATATAGTATTGCGAATGCCTAGCGTGCATTCCCGAAGAACAATCCACAAGCTGGGAGACTGTTCCCGAAGGCTTAACGCATGTCGTGCAGGTTGATTGATTGACGCCAAATTTAGCAGCATATTCTTTATTGGTTTTAACAATATATTCTTTAAGCTTTCTCAAAAAAGCCTCATCGCGAACGGCCGGGGAATCCCACTGTCCGGTTATAGAAACTCCAAGCAATCGCTCCTTTTCGCAATTTTCCTGCCACTCCTTCGAAAGATATGGAAAATAAGTCAGTGTGGATTGGTATGTGCCGAGGATAGTCGCTATTTTTGCTTTTTTCATTAAAGTCTCTTTCGTATCTTCTTCCCTCGCTACAATCTCCGTCAGGTTGCAAAATTGCTTCGACTGCAAAACTATCTCTCCGCAGGGATTCGTCCCCCAAGAAGGATGATTACCGCCGAATTGTTCGAGCCTGCGCTCTGGCAGAGTTTTTGCAAGCCCTCCGCGGTTAAAAATTCCGCGCTCCCCGCTTCCGCTTTTAATCAAAGCTGTCCACTCGTCCAGAAATTCTTTCGTTGTCGGCCTCTGCCAATATACAGCGGAGTTGTTCGCCAAACTGCGCTGTGGGTCGTTCATATAAAACTGCCCTTTCTTTGAATCGCGGATCTCCGCATCATCCAAATCAGAGAGAGAAATCATAGCGCTCCGCCTCACTCCGCCGGATACTACGCAATCGCCAATTTTGCAGATGATATCGTGAGCGTCGATATTTGAAAGTCGCCTTCCTTGTCTATTTAAAATCCTCTCACGTGTAAATTCCAGAAGGTTTCTAAGAGGCTCCGGACCAGAGCTTTTCCCGCCCATTGTCTTGAGGCGCGCGCCAGCTGGGCGAAGCTTTGAGAAATCGAAATCCACATCGTCCCCTTCAAACCAAGTCTTGAGCCCAAAGGCAAAAGCGTCCGCCCATCCCTCTTTGCTATCCGGAATGACATAGGTAGGGACCTTTTTGCTAGTCTGTCGCTTGACTTGCGGTAAAGACTGGATATTTTCGCTCTCAACAGACCACCCAACTCCAGTTCCGCACATAGAAATATACATAATTTCGGCAAAGTCCTGAAACGATCGGGGGGCGATAAACGAGCAATTATACGCGCAAACGTTAGTCGCCATCGCAGCAGGACCTGCAAATTGTAAAAGGCGCATAGAAGGCATGGCTTCGTGCTTTAAAATGGCCTCGCGGACCTCGGAATACTCTGTCTCCGTCAACGCGTCAGCTAATTTTTCTTTCATAAAGCTCATATATCGATCTACTGTCTCTATCCACGTTTCTCTTCTGCCCTCACTCTCTACCCAGCGAGCATATGAACGGTAGTATATGAATTCCGCAAGAGGATTTTTGAAATATTTTTTACTTTCTTTGGCGAGAGTCCGCAAGCGTTCTGACACGGGTCCGGCTTCTCTGCGCATCTCTGCATGTTTTTCACGGTATAAGATGTAAGATTTCGCCGTGACGGCAAATTTATCCAAGATGAGTTCCTTTTCCACCAAATCCTGAATTTGTTCAACCGACGGAATAAATTGAGGGTTGGTCAATTTCATTTGCCTTAACATGTCATACACTCGAAACGACACGAGCCTCGCTTCTTCCTCCCCAGCCTCTTTGGTCGATTCAAATGCTAACAGGACCTTATTTTTTATTCGAGCTAAATCAAATGGGACCAGAGATCCGTCTCGTTTTCTAATTTGAGAAAGTTCAATATGAGATAGTGTCCTAGGTTTTTTTTCAACCATCGTTTCCATATTATAAAGGATTAGTTAGCCAGTGGCTTTAGATTTAATAAATACGCCCCCTCAACGCGGCGATTAGAAACAGCGTAGCGGTAAATAAGAGGGCTTGCCAAAACAGCAAATGAGCAATTGCCCAAAAGATGAAGTAAAGTAAAGGGAATTTGCCCGATTACGGCCGCCATAAACGGTTGCCCGAATAAAAGAGGCCCCACGGAAAGCCCCGTTACGGCGTCGTAGGCCAAGGTCGCCATTATGGAAAATTTAAGGTAATTTAATTGCGAGCTTTCTCGGTTTTTAAAATATCGACTGCTCCAAATTCCTAAAAATCCGTAAGCGAGAGATGTAATCAGCGTCCACACTCCAAATTTATTAACCAAGAGATCAAATAAAACTATATTTGAAAATGCAAAAAGAAAAGCTGGCGTATATCCGTAAGCTTTACTGAAGGGCATCTGAATTCCTAAAATCGGCTCGACATTCGGAGGGCGGAAAGGAACCATCCGGATGAGGAAAGAAATAACCCAGCCCAGTATAAATTTTGGCCAGCTTTTTGTCATAGATTAATTGAACCTTGGAAACTTAATTTCATTATATGCTCGGCGCGAAATTAAGATTAGTGGATAACTCAAAAAAAGGGCAACCCTTCACAAGAATAACCAAAAAAGCTATATTTAAATCTCTGACTACAAAGCGCACAAGAATAAATAACCAAATCACCGCCTCCCCCGTGCGGGCAATTGGCGATGATGGAACAAACTACGGCATCATTGAGATAGCGAAGGCAATTGAAATAGCCAAAGAAAATGGACTCGACGTTATTGAAATTTCTCCAACCGCAAAGCCGCCGGTCGTAAAAATAATGGATTATGGAAAATGGTCTTACCAGGAAGATAAAAAGCGCAGAGAGGCGAATAAGAAAGCTCGTACTTCGGAAGTGAGAGAGGTGCGGATAGGCCTTAATACATCTGAACATGATTTGGAGATGAAGGCAAAAAAAGTAGGTGAATTTCTGGATGCCGGAGACAAAGTGAAAATAGACCTAGTGCTTCGCGGACGGGCCAAATATCTTGACAAAAACTTTAAAAACGAGAGAATAGAGCGAATACTGCATTTTATCCCCCGGGACTATAAAATCAGCGATGGGCCTAAACAAGGCCCTCGGGGCATACACGTGCTTGTAGAGAAAAAGTAAAAAATGCCAAAAACCAACAAATCATTTCGAAAGCGCCTCAAGGTCACGCGCACGGGGAAAGTCCTTGCGCGGATTCCCGGGCAAAACCATTTCAACGCGAAAGTGCGCAGAGCAAAACAGCTCCGCCAAAAAGGTCTCGTTAATTTTCGTATTCCCAAAAACGAGCTTAATCATTATCTTCCCAACTAAGTAAACTATGCCAAGGGTCAAAAAAGCGACAATTGCATTAAAGAAAAGAAGGAAAATTTTAAAACGCGCGAAGGGCTTCCGCTGGGGGGCGAAATCAAAAGAGCGCTTGGCGCGCGAGCGGCTATTGCACGCGGCTAAACATTCTTTCCAAGATCGCAGAAAAAAGAAAAGAAATTTCCGGAAACTTTGGCAGATCCAGATAAACGCCGCGGCACGCGAACGAGGAATGTCTTATAGCGTTCTAATAGACAAACTCAAAAAAGCGAATATAGGATTGGACAGGAAAATCCTCGCCCAATTGGCCCAAGAATATCCGAAAGCGTTTTCCGCTCTTGTAGAAAAAATAAAATAGTCTTATTTAAGAACTTTTTCGGAGAAATTCATCTGCTTTTTTTATAGTCTCGCGCATAGTTGTCAATTTTTTTGTCGCCTCTTCGAGTGTTACCCATTCATACGCATCATGCTCCCAAGATAGCTTGACTTTGTCATTCTGGGCCTCTGCGAGGAAAACCGCGACAAATTTCATGATGGATTTGCCGGCACGGCGTGTAAAATACTGCACCGTATGCTTAAAATCAGGAATCAATGAAAAATTTTCCAAACCTGCTTCTTCTTTCACTTCACGCATAGCCCCTTCAATGCCCGACTCGCCCTTATCCAGCTCTCCCTTTGGAATATCCCAAAATTCCGGACGATTGTCCTTGCGCGATGCCCTTAAAATTAAATATCGCCTGCCCCCTTGGGTCTCTCTAAAAAGAATGATTCCCGCTGAACGCAAAACCGGCATGTTACGGTAAAATTCTTTTTTTAATCTTAAACGTATTCCCGTGCCGCAATAGGCCAAAATATGAATTAATGGTTTCTGACTTTGATTTTTCTGACATACGTTTTATCATACGTCTTCTGGTGGTGGTCCGCAAAACCCGATGACCCGGGAAATGCACCCATCCGAGAAAATCAACTCCGGAAGCAAGTGTTTTGATGAACAACTTGTCAGGATGCAACTCGAGGCAAAGTTTGTCTGAAAGAAAATCTCGAATTTGGGGAATTAACACCTCGAGCCAGGTTTTATTTTCAGAAAAAATCACAAAATCATCTGCATAGCGGATATAATGTTTTGCATTGAGTTTGTGCTTTATAAACTGATCAAATTCATTCATATGGATATTTACAAATAATTGGCTGGTTAAATTGCCGAGCGGCAAGCCCGGAACAAAGCTTTCGATGATTTCGTACAACAACCAGATAATATCTTCGTCAGAAATATATTTTTTCAAAATTGTCATTAAAACTTCGTGATCAATATTCGCGAAGAATTTTCTGATATCGCCTTTCAAAACCCAGCAGGTTTTTGTATTGTTCCTGCTCACTTTTCGCCCGAATTCCAGAAATCGGTTGAGTGCTTTATACGTCCCTTTGCCAATTCGACAAGAATATGAATCCGCAACGAAGATGCGGTTGAAGAATGGATAGAGTTTTCGATAGATTGCATGGTGCAACAACCGATCGCGAACGATTGCTTTGTGGATATTTCGCGGCCTGGGATCGGATATATTGAAAGCGTGATATCCTCCGTGTTTATATTTTCTTTCCTTTAAATCGTGATGAAGTGCTAGAATATTATCCATGAGATGCATGGAGAATTCTTGGACGTCGGCTTTCTTTCTTTTTCCTTTCAGGAATTCCTGCCAGGCAAGAAGTAAATTCTCAACTGAAATAATTTCATCAAAGCTATGACTGAATTGAATTTTTCCTCTAAGCCCCCCCCCCCAGACAAGTTTTGCCCATCATCGGGCGTTTTATTTTGGTCTACAAATTGTGGCATGAAATTCTTGATCATATTTCTAAAAAATCACGATACACGCTTGGCGCAAAGATAGATTCGCTATTTATTGAAACTTTGGAATTGTTATTTATCGCAAGCTATTTATCGAAAGAAGAAAAACTGCCTTATCTCAAAAAATCTGCTGTGAAACTTGATCTCTTAAAATTCTTCTTGCAAATTTCTTGGGAAATAAAAGCTCTTGATACTAAAAAGTATATCGCGCTTTCTGAACCCTTGAACGAGATCGGTAAAATGCTTGGCGGATGGATAAGAAATGTTGAAAAAGAAACCCTGCCACAGAGAAAGGGCAGGGAATGAAGAGAATAACGAACGAAGGGAAACCAGTAGTCGTCGTTCCAGTCGTTCTCGAACCAATTGAGATTCGCATTGCGCTTCGAGCCATTGAACCAGACTTTAGCGACATGAGCGTTGCCTTCGAAAGAAATGTACCAAGCACCACCTATGCCACTGTCCTTCGAGTGCTCTCGGGATTGTATCTAATCCGGGATCGAAAATCCCTTAGTGCTCGGCACCGAGTATCTTCATTTTTGAAGAATTTCTGATAGATACACTTGCCTAAGCCCTGCCTGCCTCCGGCAGGCGTAGCCAAAGTAATTCTGACCCATCAGCTCTCAGAATTCGACCGCTGGAAGCCGTAACCGCCAGCATATTAGTCTAGTATCCAAAGTTATTATATCAAATTTTCGAAAATTGAAAACGCCCGCATGACCGAAGCCATGCAGGCGTTAAAATGCAAACCAAGGATTCAAGAATCCCAAAGATTTCAGGATCCAGAATTCCCAGCTTCAAACTCACGAACGAAGGGAAACCAGTAGTCGTCGTTCCAGTCGTCCTCGAACCAACGGAGACTCGCACCGCGCTCCGAGCCACTGAACCAGACCTTAGCGACACGAGCGTGGCTTTCGAAAGAACACCTTTGGAGGGAAACAATCGCCATGGGGTCCATGCCTAGATAGGTATGGAGTTTTGGGAAGTGCTCGGCGATGGCAAAGTCCGCGCGAGGAGACACAGGAATAATATGTTGTTCCTTGCCCCACGCAAGGGCGTCCAGGCTCTGCGTTATGCTATCCTTGCCAAAGTTGACAAGGTAAATTTGCTCGAGCCGCTCCACCATACCCGCAGTCGGAGCAAATTGATCCCCCACTTTCCATATATCATTACTGTGATCCGTATTCAGACCAACTGCCCTTACCACATCGTTCCAATCGCGCGATTCGTTCACCGGAATAGTGAACGGCAAAACGATTCCATTTTGCGGGGCAACGATGCCGCTGGTGCTTCCCACTTGCATGCGCCCACGGTTTTGCAAAAAAGCGGTGAGATGGGCGGTAAGCTCCGGAGAGTCGTTCACCTCTTTGATAATATCAGGATGGACGACTCCGCCAGCAGGAAATTCCCGCTGCATTTTCTGCGTCAACTCTAATTCTGCTCTCGTCATTAAGGCTTTATCGCTCATGGCGATCCTTCCTTTCTTTTTGTCTATTCAGCTCCGAAGAGCTTACGTTATTAAGAATCAAACCCTGCAAAAGCATACCATGAAATTCTAAAAAATGCAAGGCCCAAAAATTGCCTAATTTTTAAGCTTATTTTAACGCCTTTAAAAATTCTTTAAGCGGCAACGTATTTATTATGTCTTTTTTTTCACACCACCCGCGCCTGGCTTGCGCGATGCCATATTCGAGATAACTCATCTCGGAAACAGAATGCGCATCGGTATCAATAACCATTTTCACTCCGCCCTCGCGCGCCATACGAATATGCTCATCTTTTAAATCGAGCCGCCAAGGATGCCCGTCGATTTCTAAAATCGTCCCAGTGCGCTTCGCAGCCTTGATAATCGCTTCCATATCAACTTCGTACGGCTTTCGCTTGTTAATCACGCGCCCAGTCGGATGAAATAAAATATCAACGTTCGGATTTTCCATCGCTTTAATGATACGCGCGGTTTGCTCTTCCTGCGATAAATTAAAAAGCGAATGCACCGCCGCCCCGACGACATCTAGCTTCGCTAAAGTTTCGTCATCAATATCGAGAGATCCATCGCGCATTATATTCACCTCTGCTCCTTTCAAAATTTTAAGTTTGCGAAATTTTTTCTGAATCTTATCAATCTCCGCCATCTGGCGCAAAAGTTTTTTCTTATCCGATCCACCGGTCATCGCCAAAAATTTCGTATGATCCGTTATCGCGATATATTCGTGACCAAATTTTTCAGCCTCCCGCGCCATCTCCTCAATTGAATTTTTGCCATCCGTCCAAGATGTTTGAACTTGCAAATCCCCTCTTAAATCTCCGTAACCGATGAGTTTAGGCAAATTATGCGCGAGTGCGGCTTCGATTTCTCCTCGGTTCGTTCGCATCTCGGGTTCGATAAAATCCATCCCGAGTTTTTCATAAATTTCTTTTTCTGTTTCGCTTGCTATCATTTTTTTGCCGCGCGTTAGCCCGTGTTCGTTTAATGACCATCCTTTTTTGATCGCAAGCTTCCGCACCTCGACGTTGTGATCTTTAGATCCCGTAAAATATTGTAGAGCCGCGCCAAAGGATTTTTTAGGCAAAATAATCAAATCGGCGTCTATGCCAGATTTTAACCTGACGAGGACCTTGGTTTCCCCGTGGCCGTAAACATGGCTAACTTCTGGCATACGCGCAAAAAATTCTGCGGCGGCAGCAGGATGTTCCGATATCGCAAGAAAATCAAGGTCGCCTATTGTCTCAGGCCGCCGCCTGATGGAACCCGCGACTTCAACCGTCTCAACGCCCCTAACTTTTAATAATCTTGTCTTAATCTCTCGCGCCATGGGCAAAACCTCGCCCAAGGCAAACCTTCCTCCGCCCTCATGCTTAAATTCAATGCCTTTTAGGATCTTCGCTTCAAGCTTCGCTCCCATTCTGGGTAACCCCTTCAATTTGCCTGCCTCCGCCGCTTTCTCCAGGTCTAAAACTGTTCTTATCTTTAATCTTGTATACAAAAGATTGATAAGTTTAGGTCCAACCCCTTCAATCGAAGAAAGCCCGGCTATATCAACCGGGAATTTTTTCTTCATATTTTCATATTCTTTGATACGGCCTGCCTTGAGATATTCTTCTATCCTTTCCGCAATCCCCCTGCCGACGCCCGGAATATTTTCAAGCGCCTTAATTCCGCCTTCTTTATATATATCTATGACATCTTCTGTAAGCGAGTCAATCGTCTCCGAAGCGCGCTCGAGCGCCCGGGGCTTAAATGGCACGTTTTTCATTTCGTATAGTTCCGAAAGCTCAAAGAGTATCTTCGCTATCTCCTTATTTTTCATAGCTTTATTCTATCAGATTTATCCACTCGCTGTTTCCGCCAAGGGTGATACCATTAAATTAGCAACTTTGAGAAAAAGTCTTTACGTCAAAAGGCCTGTGCCAAATGGTTTCGCGATCCTAGGGGAAAGGATGCGGGGCAAGAAGTAATCACACGCAAGCGCTTGGGCAAGAAGCTTTTTACTAAAATTGCGTACTAGTTCTTTAGTAACAATTTATTTCTCTAGTGTCCCGCTTAGCGGGATTGAATTCGCTCCTGTACCGATTCTTGGTCATCATCATTGACGACCAAGAACTGGTACAGGAGCATTTTTTATTAGCACCCCTTCTTCAGAAGTGCTCCTCTCATAGAGATTCCTTGTGAACTAATAATTCAAATTTGAGTTATCTAATTTGAATTGCACGTCAGTAAGTTGGGTGAGATAGCCGTCGACTTCTTTTTTAAAATTGCTTATGTCTGATTTTTGCTTGTCCGATAAATTACGAAAATTTACTTTTTCGGAATAGTCCATCAGCTCTTTAACCTTCAGCGCCTGAGCTTGATGTATATTCATCATTTCTAATAAATATTTTATGCGCTCAAAAGTTTCTTTTTGGGCAACGGTGGAAATTTGCTTCTCATACTCCGACTTTAAGGTGCGGAGGTTATCAATTATCTCTTGACTTTTTTTATCCCTCTTTTCTATTGCATCTTTAACATCCTGAATTTCTCTTGCGTCCGGGGCCTCTCTCTGTAAATATAGCTGATACGTTCCAATCAAAGTGTTGGAATCATTCAAAAATTGCTGTTCAAGCAACATTTCTTTTTTTGTTAATTCAGGAATATTCCCATTATCGAAGTAGGTAACGGCAAATAATGAAATTACAAAAACAGGCAAAAATGCCAGGTGAGCAATTCTGAAATTTTTCCGATTGAGTGGGGCTTTGATTGCATAAATAATATACAAATTAAATAAAACGTTGACTGCACCGCCATAGTAATGCTCGCGCCAGATATAAACAAAGGCTGCGCCTAATGCGTAAACTATAGCGGTATAAAAAAGAAGATTTAAAACATTTCTCTTGCCTTTGAACAATTCTATTGAGATGTAAAGAAGGGAAATATTTACCAATACATCAAAAATGGTGCTTATGTTCACGGGCGCAAATCCCGCTGCATAGTCGTTCAGAATCCAAGTTGCTGATGATCCAATAATTTCGAGTAAAAGCAAAAAGCCAATTATCCAATTGCGCTTTTTTGCTAAAGATTCGATGTCTTGGGGACTATCTGGCGCAAATTTAATTGGCTCCTGTCCTTCATCCTCTTTTTGCTTGCTTTTGAAATAAATGCCAACTAAAAATACGCCTAAAGCGACCGTTAACAAATTTGGTACAAAGATAGCTATGTTTACCAAAAACAGATCCGTCGGATTGGTGAGGACTTTGGCTCCTTGATAAACAGAACCGGCAATTATTACACCCCCAATTATTGCTCCCCAAAGCGTGGGTCGTTTCATTAAATAATATTAGCACTTTAAAAGATGGCGCGATAGAGTTTTAATTAAGTAGCAAATTTAGTAGTGGGTCAAAACAGACTCTCCTGCGTATCGGAAGCTGTTTCTTTTTTTGTGGAGTTTTCCTTTTTGGTAGGGGGATTTTTTAGGATCTCGGGGAGTTTTTTGAAATCGATCTCGAGGTCTTTGAGTACCGCTGTCGCGCGGAGAGCGGCGGCGGGGTGGTATAAGGGTAAAATGAGATACCCCCCCCTCGTAAATTGAGCTACGCCGTGATCGCGGGAAATTTTTGCCTCGGGCAGGAAATAATTCATGGAGTATCTCCCCAAGGTCGCAATTATCTTTGGATTGATTATTTTAATCTGTCTTTCCAGATAAGGCTTATACGCATCTATCTCCGACGGCAATGGGTCGCGATTCCCTGGAGGGCGGCGCTTGACGATATTTGTTATATAAACCGATTCGCGCGGCCAATTTATTTTCACAAGCAATTTATCCAAAAGCTTTCCCGCCTGCCCGACAAAAGGACGCGCGAGTTTGTCCTCGTGAAAACCCGGCGCCTCTCCGATAAACATAACTTCCGCATCGGCGCTCCCCTCCCCGAAAACCAAATTCGCCTCGCCGCATAGTGGAAGTTCGCGATTTTCCTCAATTTCTTTTTTAAGCCCGAGAAGGGATTCTTCTTTGTCCATTTATTTTCAGAAAATAAATCCGGCAAATATATCCTGGAGCGCTCCGAAGACTACTAAAATGCCTATTATAAAAAGCCACCAAGGTCGAAGATTAAACCCGAGAAAAGAAGAGACATCCTTTCTTTTCTTCCAAGCCATTAAAAGGAGGAAGACTGCAAAAACTCCCAAGCCAACAGAACCAACAATGCTCAATATCTGGACGAGGTCAATAAAACCTAGAAGAAAAAGTAAGATTGGAGGAAGAAAAGATAAAAACCAGGCATTGACTTCGCGAATTTCGTAATCATACTTGTAAGTCAGCTTTAAATCCGCGCCAAAACCGATATACGCGCGAAAGACCGTAAAAATACCGATGAGAGACCCTATTGTTAAAATTCCTCTCCACAAAGCCCCAGATAATCCGGACAAGGCATCCGGCGAAACAGAATTGCCGGATACTCCAAGCACTGCAAAAATAAAAATTAAATATATGAGAGCTGCGGCGATAAGGCTCCATAAAATAATTTTTTTAGGAAGCGAGTGGTTCCGCGCACCTAAAATGTCCTTTAAATCTGGGATTGCCGAATATCCCCCGAAAGCGAAAACAAGAATTCCATACGCCAAAAACCATGAACGTCCTTCTATCGCAAAATTTTCTGGATGTATTTCCGGAAAAACTTTTAACGCCATCAGTAATATAAAGCAAACTAGAGGAAGCGTAAGATAAAAATTAATTTTACCTATTTTATCTATGGTTAGGAAAAAGAGCGCGCTGCCGAGAATAAAAAATAAAATCCCAGCAATAAAAAAATCAATCCCGAAAATATTTTGAAGAAATGTCGCTCCAAGAATTCCATATGCGAGCATTGCCCCGTAGTAGCTTAAGGCTGTAAAAATTGTCGCGATAGTCTCTGCCCTCGGCCCGAGATAAATCTGGACGTAGCCCGGGAAGCGATGTTTTCCCGGAGTCGTATAAATAATCCCGGCGAAAAGAAGATGCAAAAAAACGCTTAAGCAAAAAACGGCAAGAAAAAGAAATATGTTCCACAAAAGAGGAGCTGCCGAAAAGCTATACGGCAAACTAAAAATTCCCGCGCCGATTATTACTCCGACTAAAATCCCGAATCCCTCAAGGATTTTCATATCTCAATTATTTTCTCCTTTCGGACAAGCTCTAATACTTTCTCCACCAGAGTTTTTGGATCCGAATCGTAGACAATTTTTCCAGGACCTCGGTGAGATTTTTCCACTATCTCGCGGAAAAGGTCTCCAGTTTCCCAAGGACCCATCAAGATACCTATCGGCTTGTCGTCCTCGTACGCAATGGTAAATTCGTTTAAAGTCCCCATTCTTCCGCACCCGAAAATTACCGCGTCAGCGGAACGGGTCAATAAAAGATTCCGCCCGGAGTATCCAAATCCCGTATATATAATCATGTCCATATAATCCACCGGCAGTTTATAATCCTCGATATGTTCTCTTTCGTTTTTAGCTGGAGAAAGGCCGATTGATATGCCTCCTTCTTCTTTCGCTCCTATACACGCCCAGAGGGGAATGCCGGTGGTCGCCCCAGTCACCAAGACCGTTTTATGCCTGGCTATCTCTTTTCCGACTTCTTTTGCAATATTTAAGGCGTCATCCCCGCAATGTCCCGTTTCAGCGGCTCCGGAAACGCAAATTTTGAATTTAAGATGAGAATGCGGTGAAGGTTTCATAAATAAATTTTAGCACATTTTCTAAATTTCTTTCGTTTCTCCGTATCGGGGAGCTTCCGTGGAAATGCCTAAATAATCGCGGACGCGCTGGACCAAGAAAAGCGCTGAAGCCGGCTCGCCTGTGATCACAAATACTTTTTCCAGAGTATCTTTGCTTTTTGATATGAATTCCATTAACTGCTCGCGATCCGGATGGGAAGAATATCCTTGCAAAGTTTCCACTTTGGCGTGAACTAAAATTTTCTCGCCATGTATTGTAACTTCCCCTGCGTGATCCTGGAGCATCCTGCCCAAAGAACCGGCGGCTTGGTATCCGACAAGAAGCAAAGTTGAATTGGGGTCGGAAAGATATCTTTTCTCGTGATGTAAAATTCTTCCGCCGTTAGACATGCCGGACCCCGCGATTATGATTTTTGGCGGCTTAACTTCGTTTATAGCCTTCGATTCCTCAGTGGTCATCGTAAATTTAAGCCCCTGGAACCGAAAAATATCATCTCCTGATTTTATTTTCCTATGCGCTTGGATGTTAAAATAATTTTCGTATTTTTTATATACCGCAGTTGCTTTTATGGCAAGGGGGGAATCCAGAAAAATAGGGACCCTGGGCACTCTCCCCGATTCGAGAAGATCATCTATTTCCGCAAGTAATTCCTGGGTACGCTCAAGCGAGAAAGCCGGAATCATTAAAACGCCCTTTGTGTGTATCATATCTTCAATAATTCTTTCCAACCTCAATTTTCTCTCTTTTTTGTCATCGTGGATGCGATTTCCGTAAGTTGATTCTACCAGTAAGACGGAGGCGTCCTTAACTTCCTCCGGGTCATTTAGAAGAGGCGTCGGCGGATTTCCTAAATCCCCCGTAAAAACTATTTTTTTACCTTTAATATTAATTTCCACCATAGACGAACCTAGGATATGCCCAGAGTCCAACAGGCGTATTTTTAAATCACCGATTTCAATTATTTTATGGTATTCGATCCCTTCCCAAAGTTTGAACGCTGAAGCTATATCCTCGGACCCGAACATTAAATCTTCTTCATGGTGCTTTGCTTCTTTCTCCATTACGCCTAGGCTGTCCTCGAGCATGAGCAGAGCGAGTTCTTTTGTCGGCGGCGTTGAATAAATTTTTCCGGAAAATCCTTCCTTAACAAGCTTCGGGATTCTGCCAGTATGGTCAATATGCGCGTGCGTTACAAAAAGCGCTTTGATATCTTTAGGGTCGAATGGAAACGGATCCCTAGATCTTAGATCACAAAACCTTGGGCACTGAAAAAGACCGCAATCAACTATAATTTTTGTCCTGCCAGAGTCAAATAAAAAACAAGACCCTGTGACTTCTTGCGATCCGCCGTAAAAAGAAATCTTCATTGCTTATCATTATAATTTTTTCTAGTTGTTTTAAAAAGGGAAAATGCAAGAATTCCGCCAATAAGATCGGATAGGATATCGCTTAGCGTGTCTTCAAGGCCTTGTTGAATGAATCCATATTTACTCCATTCACCCGGAAGGTGAGACATCGCAAATTCAAAAAATTCCCAAAAAAGACCGGTAATCGTGGCGGAACCAAAAACAAGCCAGAAAACTATAAACGGAGAAATGTCTTTATTTTTTATGAAATAGATAGCGATTATCCCGACCCAAAGCCCTCCTGTAATATGCATAACTATGTCCAGCCACCAATAATAAAAATAGGCCGCAGTCAGCGTGGCCCATCCATGGACTAGAAAAATCGCCAGGAGAACACCAAAAATTAATCTACCGGATACAGTCAAATTCAGCATTCTTCCAATTGTAACACAAAGATATCGCCCTTGCTAGACTACTTTTTCTCCAAAATTCGCCTTGGCGCCTGCCCACGGGCTAGGACGCACAAAGGATTAGTTGATGGAATTATTTAGTGTAGTAGCATTAAGACGATATCCTAAGTTTCAGTATAATCCCCTATTCATACGCTGGAAGTTCCAAGACCAGAGAGAATGTGTCTTATTTAGGTTCAAAAAAACAAACCTTCATAAACAAAGATGTTTATATGTTGTACCAAAAAAGTGGATAAACTGTTGAACAATTGGGCGTTAAAACATTATGTCCTCCTCCGCTCTTTTGTAGTCGTGTATTTCGTCTGGAGTGAACCAATAAGAAAGCTCGTGCATAGCTTCCTCCGGATTTTCCGATGCGTGAATTATATTGTGCACCGCGCGCTTTTCGGAATTAGCCAAAGCCGGAGAATCAACGGAGTAATCTCCACGGAGCGTCCCCATATCCGCCATATTTGGAAGCGTGTTTCCGCAGAGCTTCCTAACCATATCGATCGCGTGCACTCCCTCTACAACCATTTTAACTATGGGGCCGGAGGTCATAAACCCCATAATCCATGATCGGACCATCTTGCCAATCTCGTCCGCGTCGTTAGTGCCCAATTCCTTAACAGGATTGATCCCGTATTTGCTATATGTGCCTAAGGATTTTTCGCCGAGGCGGCGGATCCATGCCGCGTCTTTTGGATAATGCCCGTCTATTTGCTCCTCGGTCGCCTGGATCATCTTAAGAGCGATTACTTTCAAGCCGCGCTGTTCGATGCGTCCGATAATTTCGCCGACGAGCCCTCTTTTAATTCCGTCTGGCTTTATCAGCACTAATGTTTTTTCTTGTGTAAGTTTTTGCATAATTTCCAAATAAAATCAGTATTCTAAATGATACTATTTTCCACCGACTAAAGTCAAACTATTTCCATCAGTTTTAAATTCGATGATCGAATCTATATCGGTCCGAAAGATTTTAGCGCCTGCGGCAAGAAGATTATCCAAAGTAATTTGTGCGGGGTGGCCGTATCTGTTTTTAGCGCTAACTGATATCAAAGCGTATTCCGGCTTTACTTTTTCAAGAAAAAGCGGGTTGGACGAAGTCTTCGAACCATGATGGCCGACTTTCAAAACTTCACTTTCCAAATTGTCGCCTTCCTGAACAAGGCGCAGCTCTTCCCCCTTCTCCGCGTCGCCCATCAAAAGAAAATCTATCTTGCCGTAAGAGAGGCGCGAAACAACATTATTGTCGTGGGGATTATCGCTCTTAATCAATTTCTCCGGCGTTAAAACCAAAAGACTTACCTCTCTATCCAAATATATTTTTAAACCACGATGCACTGTTTCATATTTAATTTTTTTATCTTCTATTAGTTTTTTCAATTCCCCATATTCCGCTAGATTATAGCTGTCTCCTACGTCCATAAATTCCCCGACATTATAATTTTTCAAAACTTCGAGAAGCCCGCCAGCATGGTCTAAATGTGGATGAGTTAAAATTATTAAATCAATTGAGCGATCGTAAAACGGCATGATCTTTCCTAATTCCTCCAAAATCCTCCGATCGGGCCCGCCATCTACCAAAATCTGATTTCCAGATGGGGTTTCTATAAAAATCGCGTCCCCTTGCTCAATATCCAACATATAAAATTTTAGTTTATCTTCGCCGAGACCGAATGCCTCATTCCACGCCAAAACCGCGATAATTAGCAAAATCAATATAAATAGATATTTAAAATTTTTCTTCATATTTTATGAAAATATTTTAACCACCCAAAGTTCGTAAGCGAGCAGCCAATACGCGGGCCAGGCGAAAAACCAGGAAAGATAATACGAGGTAAATCCGGCGAGGCCGGTTAGAAATCCGAAAAACATGGTGATCGGCATCGCGCTTAGAATCATAAGATTCGCTGGAATGGTCCTCCATGAAAAATTGCCGCCTAAATATATTAAAAGCGGTAGGACAAAAATCTGCGTCGAGAGAGTTGAGACGAGGTTTTCGCGTAGTTTCCAAAAATTCGGAAACCAAGAAAAGTATTTCTCGATTCTCGGCGATACAAAAATCAATCCCGCCGTCGCCAAAAATGAAAGCTGGAAAGAAGCATCAAAGCGGACAATTTTTGGATTGATTAAAACCATCAAAAAGGCCGCGAAGACAAGAGCCGAGAGCGCTTGATAAATTTTTCCCGTTTCGCGGGCCCATAATATAAGAATTCCCATGATCGCCGCGCGGACAACCGTCGCCGAACCTCCGGTCAAAATCGCGAAAAGAATCACGCCGATGGTCGCGATAATAGTTCTCGCGGTTTTTGCAACTGGCAGATAACCTAAAACTTTGATTGTATTTTCAGAAACGATTGAAATATTATACCCTGAAAGAACTACGAGATGGATTACCCCGATGTTCCTAAAATCTTCTTCGAGATTCTGCGGGAGCGAAGCCCGCTCGCCTATAGTAACGCCAGCCAAAAAGGATCTGTGAGGTTCGGGCAGAACTTTCGAAAGATTATCTAAAAATTTATGTTTTACCGAAAATAGAAACCGTTTAATTGCCGATCCTCCTCCAGATTCTTGTTTCGTTATTTTTGGTAAAAACATTTCAAAATAAATATCGTCTTTGGTGAGATAATTTTTCCAGTCAAAATCAGAAAAATTTTGGGGCTCCTCGAATTTCCCTTGAATAGTCAGTGTATCGCCGTAATTCACTTCGGGATAATGAGGCACGGTTAATAATATCTTCACACCATCTTTTTTAAGAATTGCCCGAGTAAATTTATCTAATTTTTGTGGATCTTCGACTATTATTCCTGATATCTCAATGCTGTGGCCTATTTCAGGCTTGAGCGCGGATATATATTCTTTATTGTCCTGAATTTCATACCTTAAAATTCCCAAGCCGAATGCTGCTAAAAATATCGCGGCTTGAATGAGAATGAATCCGAAATTAGCCCCGCGCCAAAAAATAAGTCCGAGAGCACTTGCAATAAAAAATAATAAAATTAGAAATTCTAAATCAAAAACGAAAAATGACCGAAACGCGACCCCGGTAAAAAATCCGAAAAGCACTATTATCGCGAGGTTTCTCATTAAAAAAGAGTTGCGACGCCATCGCCGTCAAGCGCCTCATTTACCATCTGATCGGCGTTCTTATTTTGCGCGCGCGGGATGTGCGAGAAGGTGATTTTCCCAAAATCCATTTTTAAATTCCACACTTTGATAAAAAGCGGGAATAATCTTTCCTCTTCGATTTTATAGATGCCATTCAGCTGTTTTTCCGCCAATTCGGAATCCATTCTCATATCAATCAACATTTTTTTGGTTTTCTCTTTCCCGTAAAGCGCTTTTATTTTCCGTAAAGCCGCAATAATCGCGCTGTATTCAGCTTCGTTATTAGTTTTAATCCCGAGCCGCTCTCCAAATTTTTTTATGATGTTTCCCTTGGCATCCTGAATCACGACGCCCAAAGCCGCAGGTCCCGGATTCCCCCGCGCCCCGCCGTCCGTATAAACTATTAGTTTTTCTGGATTCTTCATTTTTCCTCTTTTTTATTTTTATCCCTCTCCGCCACAAACCTTTTAACTTCTTCGTAGCTCATTTGTTTTGGCCACAGAAGATCGCCGGATTCATTATACGCCGGTATTAAATTTTCTGACGTTTCTTCATAATTTTTTTTTATTTTGTCTATAACCAAGCTCAACTGGTTTTCATACTGGGGAGATAATATCATTCCGCGAATTTGCCTAGGGCTGATTCTGGATTGTAGAGAAAATCCATATTCGATTGTTGTGCATAAATTTCCTCTTTCATCTGGTGTTTTGACCAGATGACTCCTACCCCCCCTAATACCAAATGTTTTTGGCGGGAAGGGCTTCGGATGGCTTTTCTCGTGTACATATTGCGGTGGAATTTCTTTTAAATTTGATATATCAAAAACAATCGAGATTCCCCTGTGCCACACATTGTAAAAGTGATGATATTCTTTTTCTTGCAAGTACAATTCATGTAAGCGCGGTGGAGTAGTTTTGCTGTGAATTTGTCCGGAGCGAAAACTTCTGCCTTGGATATTAAAACTTACGGTAACTTGCTTTTTCTCTTTTAATTTGCGGTGCCACACAGCGGGCTCAGGTTTAGTTTCTTCAGAAGAAATTTCTCCGCTTCTTGATGTTCCGATAACCCCGTGTTTTAGCACTTTTTCCAATGTTCCGTTGTCGCCTAAAACAGATTCAGGGTCGGCGTTTTTTTGAGCAGTAATAGCCGTATAGGCAGTGCCGTATTCAAAAATATCGTCTATTTTTCCCATAACGCCATCCAAAACTTCCGGAGAAAGTTCGGATTCGGGAGATTTTGGCGCGGGGTTATTTTCTAAATTTTCTGGCGATTTTTCGCTCATTTTTTTATTCACAGCTTAACTTGACTTTAATAATGGGGATGCTACCATCTAGTTGATTATGGCTTCGGCCTCCGAGAAAACCCGCTTTGCGGGTTTTCGTTTATAAATAAGGCAAATTTTTGCTTAATCCGTCTAAAATCATCATTATTCATCATACCTATTTTTCTTAAAAAACGCTTGGTGCTAACAGTCCTTATCTGCGTAATCGCAACAAAATATTCTTTGTCGCCGAACGTGAATTTTTCATAAAATTTCAGATTCTTTGCGCGAGATGTTATCGGAAATACCCATACCATCTGGCGATTAAATTTTCTTAATATCAAGACGGGTCGCTCGAAATCCTTATTCTTGCCGTCAATCTCAACACCGATATTTATTCCCAACGACAACCACCATATCTCGCGCTCATGGACACCGAAATTATCAGGTTTCTCATGGATAGATTTTTTAATTTCATTCCATCTATCAAATTCTTTTTCAATATTATTCATCTTAAATACCCGGCCTGGCGAAGCCAATAATCGTTTTCCCACTCCCATAATTTTTTTGCTGCCAGAAACGCGCCGTAATCGTCGCGCCAGAACGGAAACTCTTTGAGCTCGATGATGCCTTTCGTCTCGCTCCACTCGTGATCCTCTCCGCACTTCTTCGAGCCGTTCATTTTTACCTTTTCTCTCCCACCTTTCGTCCGCAATGTCGCTCCGCATTTAAGGCAGGTCTGCACCTGATCAATCCGCAAAATCCAGCGGGTTGAAAGGCTGGGAAATTCCCGCCCAAGTGCGGCGAGATACGCCGCCGTCTGCATATTATAATCTCGATAAATTGCGGCGGAAGTTTTAATGTCAAGAACTCCGAATTTGCCGTTGATCGTTGCCAAGGTATCGATCGTCCCCGCGTAGCGCTCATCCGGATGGAATATCCTTCGCTCGATATGTTCCGGGATAACTTCTATTTTCTGAAAATCAATAAAATTTTTAAACGCGGTTACGGACGGCAGAATAAGTCTGTCAAATTGAGGATTCTCCCCTTTCATAATAGCCTCAACCGCTTCATGAATTTTCGTTCCCTCCTCCGCGGATTTTTTCGTCTGCGCCTGCGCTTCAGCGTAGCTTTTCGCCTGCCCATAATAAAAATTCAAAGCCGGCTTAGACTTTATATCAACAATCTTTGTCACCCGCGGATACCATGCCCCATCAATTATATATCCCGACTGTTCCTTGAACTGCTCAACATCTTTTATCCACATGCTCATACGACTTCTTTAAGATAGCATGCCTCGCAATAAACGATATCCTTGCTTTCTGGCGGGTATGCGGTCTCGAATTTATTGGGACACCTTCCTTCCGGATGATTTTCGTGCTTCGAGAAATTATTGAAAACTTTATAATCACACATGCATTGCCGTTCGTAAAATCTTGCTTTATTTCTCTGTGAAATTCTTTCTTCGTGCCTACAGTCAACACATATTCTCGGCGCCGCAATCCCTTCCTTTTTTAAAAAATCTAACTCTTGTTTTATGAGCCTATACGCGCGCTTGCACTGGGCGCACTGAATAACCTCCTTCAAAATACTTTCGTTAACATCGTTAATTGAATCGGGAATATCTTCTGATTTCATAGTTATTTCATATTCCCTGCGATTCGACTCCTGCCACCCAAAGCCTTGCGCTTCGGCTTCTTCTTTTTTCAAAGGAAAGTGTTGAATGGCAATCGTTTGATTGTATGCAAAAGGGGAAATTTCCGCCGGGAAAAATTCGCCGTATTTGTATATTCTTCCTTTTTTGTCGATATATGGCATTTCGTCCATATGCTTCTTAATTTTTTCTTTCAAAGCTTCATACTCCTCTTTGGAATATTGTTTGTTTAAAATACAATACCGTTTTTTCCTGAGCCCCATGCAACCAAAGAGGTCAGAGCAAGAAGAACAGAACATTGAATATTCTAAATCTACATCATCCGGCCAACATTCTGCGCAAAATTTTACCTTATACAATTTACCCCATCCGCACACCACATCTTCATATGAAAGTTCCATTCCATTCCCCCCGACCGTCACGTCCATTAAATCTTTGTGCGGGGGGACTTGCATATACTGCGAATATTTCATATTTTCGCCTTCGCGAATCAGGTAGCTATGTTTTACATTTTTTGAATTGGTAACATACTCTCCCGAAGAATTAAGATTTTTTATTCCTTGTAGATATTTGTTTGGGAATTCTGACCAAAAAGCATTTGCTTTTGCCTTAGCGCGATCGATTCCAGATGCAGTATGCAAAGAAAGAGAGTGAAGTTTTTTCTCGTAGTCTTCCTTGGAATAAGGTTCATTAAAGATATGATATTTTTTGCCGCGCAGATTGGCACACCCGAAACAATCGCTACATCCCCGGCAATTTTTTGAAAACCAAACATTGTTGCAATCCTCGCATTGAGAAGAAAAATTGGTTTGGTAACAATTTGTCAGCCAAAAAGAATTATAACAACGCTCGCACTTGGAAAGATGGGAATTATCGAAGCAAAATGCAGAATCGTCGACCGCATTGCCGTATGCAGAATCCTCCGTAAAATTTGAGTTAAATAAGAGATAACTATTTTTAAGGTCGCTCGCATTAGCGGAGTAATTGCTATTTACCATATTCATCACATCCCGACTGTAACGCGGGGTGATTTTTGAAAGTTCAAAAAATTGTTCGAAAAACGGGCGTGAAAAATCGTAATCTTTGCCATACTCCATTGGATCCCAATCATCAGACCACCACTCTTTTTCGTCATAAATTACAAACCCGGATTCAGGAGGGTAGAGCGACAAAATTTCCTTTCCAGACTTGGCGCTTTTTGCCCAAAAAAGCTTTCTTTCATTACGAAACATAGAACGCCTTTGAAGCCGGCACTCCGGACAAAACGTCGGAGGCGGAACCTGCATTTTCTCATAAAACTTAAAATCCTCCGGTTCGATTGTGAAGTTATTGTGACAATTTTGGCAGGTTTTGGTTTCTGAATTCATTTAAGTGCTACTATGCCGGGCAAAGTTTTTTTCACCAGATATTCCAGCATAGCACCGCCGCCGGTGGAGACAAATATATTTTTAGGAAGTTTTTTGCCTAAGGGCAGGCAGGCCAGCGTATCTCCTCCGCCGATTATTATGGGAATTTTAGTCTTGGACAAAATGGAGATGAGTTTTTTTGTCCCGGCAACATGTCCTTTTTCTAAGTAGCCCAATGGGCCATTCCAAACAATAAATTTTGAATTTCTTATTATCTTGCCCCATGCTGAAAAACTCTCCGGGCCAACATCGAGAACTTTTTTCCCAGAAGCAATTACTTGGTCGGGTAATACTAATTTTTTTGAAAAAAGCGACTCACGGCCGAATATAAAAAGGTTCAGCAAAACTCCGCCGATAAGTGCGTGATCGAATTTTGGTAAAAGCTTTTTCAAAATCGGCAATTTGGTTTCAACTTTTCCTCCACCGAGAATCAACGTTGCCGGATGCTTGGGATTAAACCCCCTTGAAAGGTTTTTAATTTCCTCCTCGAACCTGAAGCCCATAAAAGAAGGGAGGAGTTTCGGCAAAAGGACAATTGAAGCATGTTCGCGGTGCGAGGCAGGAAAAGCTTCGTTGACGTAAATATCCCCCATCGCCGCTAATTTTTTAGCAAAGTTTATATTGTTTTTTTTCTCTCCCGAGAATTTCCTTAAATTCTCAAAGAGTTCAATTTTATCCATCGGCAAACTTTTTTTCAGGTACGGGAGGAGAATTTTAGAGCTTGGAATCTTTCCATCATTTTCTTCAAGATGCGTCAGCAAAATTACTTTTGCCTTTTTGCGCAATAGATATTTAATCGTGGGAATGGTTTTTTCGATCCTTAATTCGTGTGACCGAACGGGAAAAACATTGAAATCCACGCGTACCAAAACAGTTTTATCCATCACATCCGCGTTTTTCAAACTCCTCATATACTATTCGCTATTTCTAAAATTTTATTGAATTCTTTTGCGTCCAAACTCGCCTTGCCGACCAAAATCCCCGCGCCACCTTTAATTTCGAGAAATCCTTTGGCGTTTTTTGTGTTAACCGATCCTCCATAAATTATAGGCAGGCGCAAGGCTGCTGATTTTCCCCAAACATCAAGCACAGTACGCCTGATAAAAATAGACATCTCAAAAAAATTCTGCGGAGTATCCGCTCTTCCCTTGGAGTGCGAGGAGATCGCCCAGACAGGCTCATATGCGATAATAATTTTTGATGCAAAATATCTTGGAGTTCCCTTAAGCGCTTTTTTAATCTGTTCGCGAACGATGTGCGGAAATGCTTCTTGGCTTTTTTCCTTTTCCCCCACGCATAAAATGGACTTGATCCCGCGCGAGAGTGATTGATATAATTTTTCGCGAATAATATCGTCGCTCTCTCCCAATTCCCTGCGTTCCGAATGTCCAATTATCGCGTAAGTGGCTCCGACTCCTTTGAGCATTTTGGCCGAGATTTCCCCCGTCCACGGCCCGTCGTCATTTTGAGCTACGTCCTGCGCCGCCAATTTTATCCTCCCCCTAGATTTTAAAAGAGGCAGGTAGATAAAAGGCGGCGCTATCACAGTTTCAACGCCTCTTAATTTCGCCGCCTTGCTACGAACCTTCGCGAAAATTGACTCTGCTTCTTTCAGAGAAGACGGGCTCATCTTCCAGTTTGCTATAATTATTTTTTTCATTTTTTCATGAAAATCTCCCTGTTTTTAATTATGTGAAAAATGCTGGGCAAGGAGGATACTATAATTATACCTGCCACAATCTCAACAATATAGCGCTCGGCATTCGGAACCAAATTCCCCAAATAATATCCTAATAAAGTGATCCCCACTCCCCATAAAAGCGCTCCGAGAAAATTATAAAAGAGAAAAATCCTGTAATTCATGGCGCCAATGCCGGCCAAAATCGGTGCGAAGGTTCGCACAACCGGCAAAAATCTCGCGAGAACTATCGTTTTGGGACCGTGTTCTTCAAAAAAAACTTTCGACTTCTCCAAATATTCTTTATGAAACAAAAGAGATCTTTCTTTTCGAAAAATAGCCGGACCGACTTTCTTTCCGAAAAAATATCCGAAATTATCTCCCAGAACCGCGCCGGCAAAAGAAATAAAAATTAATATGAATATATTCAAATATCCCTGGGAAGCAAGAAACCCTGCCGTAAAAAGTAGGCTATCCCCGGGAAGGAAAAAACCGACGAAAAGGCCGGACTCGGCGAAAACTATTCCAAAAATCCCCAAGTACCCAACGGCTTCGATCAGACCGCGGACGTCCAGTCCTAAAAAACTAATCATATTTTATTTTTCGTAAAATGCCAGCCGCTTCCTCCGGCGGAACTTTTATCACCTCCATGCCCGATCCGAGCTCAAGCCCTCCCCAAATACTTGTCCGCGGCAGTATCTCCATATGCCAATGATAATGGCGCATATCTTTGGTTTTTACCGGGGCGGTATGGATAAAAAAATTATAATCCGTGTTATTCATTCCATTTTTTATTTTTGCAAAGACTACTCGCATTATTTCCGAAAGGCTTTTCTTCTCATCACTCGATATTTCTTCAAAATTTGAATTGTGGCGCAGAGGGTAAATTCTAGTTTCAAACGAAACGTGGGACGCATAAGGGGCAATGGCCACAAATAACTCGTTCTTAAAAATAATTCTTTTCTTGTCCCTGAATTCTTTCTTGAGAAGGACGCAGTGGACGCATTTTTTATGGCTATGAAAATACCGCGCCGAACCGAAAAGGCTCCTGGATACATCGAGTGGTACTATAGGGAGCGCTAAAATCTGCGAATGTGGGTGGGCGACCGTCGCCCCGGAAGAAGACCCATGGTTGTGAAAAATTAAAATATATTCCGTGCATTTTTCGGATTTCAAAGCAATATATCTCTCCAAATAAGCCTCGATTACAAGTAATATTTCGTCTGGTTTCATAAATCCGAGGGACTGGTCGTGATACCTTGTTATAACTACTTCCTGAAATCCAACTCCTCCCATTTTTTGATAAGGGCCTTCGATAATAGGCACCGGGCAAGTTTTATGCGGAGCCAAAATCGGAAACTTATTCGGTATTACTGTGACAAATTCAGAAGACAAATTTTCAAAGGGGCAGTTTCTCTTGGGCGCCGGTTTGGCTTTTTTTACGGCGAAAAAATTGGGCTTTCTTTTGAGTCCTCCCGCAACTAGGAGCCACTCTCCTGAAACTATGTCTTTTCTAAATTCTGAAGCCATTATGATTTATATTTTCCCATTAAAAAATTTAAGCGAATTTTAACGGTTTCTAGTAAAACCTGAAAATACGAAATCAGGCTGACGGTGCTCGCAGGATCATTTATCCAATGAGCGGGGATTATTCCTATTTTGTAATGCAAGAATTTAGCGATGGCGAGCACCTCTATATCAAATCCAAAGTGATTAATTTTCGTGCGGGAAAAAATATTTTCCGCCGCGTGGTCGCGAAATGCTTTAAAGCCGCATTGGGTATCCCAAATCCCGCGAACCGCGACAAGCTGTATAAAAAGATTTCCCATATTTCCGGCAAAGCGTTTCATAAATGGCTGCGGGAATTCCTGCTTAGCCCCGGGAACATCCCTGTTGTCTCTAGAACAAATGACAACGTCATAGCCCTTATCAAAAAGGGGGCGCATTTTGTCAAAATGCGAAATATCCGTGGAATTGTCCGCGTCCGCGAAAAGGCGTATCTTTCCCTTCGCTTGAAGCATTCCTTCGCGCACAGTCCAGCCTTTCCCGTGATTTTTACGGCGCTCGATGATTCTTATATTCTTAATCTCGGAAGAAAGTTTTTTAGCAACTTCTATAGTATTGTCTCTCGGGCCGTCCGCGGCAATTATTATCTCGTACGAAAAAGGCTTCCCGGCAAAATATTCCTGAAACCTCTTTAAAGTTTTAGTAATCCGGTTTGCCTCATTATACGCAGGGATGATTACCGAAAGATATATATCTGGCTCTGTCATTACTAAAATTCTAACACGAAACGTACTACTCCCTGGTTAATACCTCCGCCCCGTTCTTGGTTACGACTATAGTATGCTCAAAATGAGCGGATCGCGAGCCGTCTTTCGTTTTCCAAGTCCAGCCGTCTTCCGCGAGATAAAGCTCGTAATTCCCTTCGGTAACCATGGGTTCAATCGCGATTACCATATTTTCCTTCAGCGTAGTCCCTTCGCCAGATCTGCCCCAATTCGGTATTTGCGGGTCCTCGTGGACCTGATATCCGACTCCATGCCCGACCAACCGCCTAACCACTCCGAAACTGTTTGCTTCTATGAAATTCTGCACTGCTTCTCCAATATCCCCGGTTTTTACTCCCTGATGCACTATAGAGATTGCGAGATCGAGGGCCTCTTTTGTCACTTTTATTAATTTATTATCGCTATCGCTAATTTCACCGATTCCAATTGTCTCAGCCATATCCGTAAAAAGGTTTTTATATTTCATACCGATATCCAGACCTACAATGTCACCGTTCTTTAATTTCCTGTTGGATGGAGGACTATGAACAACTTCGTCGTTTACGGAAATACAGACAGTTCCGGGAAACGGGCTTTGATCCCGCGATCCTTTATATCCTTTAAAAGCAGGGTGGCCTTCTACCTCCAAAATTAATTTCTCCGCGAGTTTGTCTAAACTTAAAGCAGTGACTCCTGGCATCGCCTCTTTTTTCAAAATATCTAAAATGGCGGCTAATTTTCTGCCGCCTTCGCGCAATTTTTCAATCTCTTCCGCAGTTTTTATCGTAATCATTTCTTTGAAAAATAATTTTCTATTCCCTCTTCAAGCCTCGCGAAAATTTCTTCCCTCAACCCTTCCCCATTTATTTCAATTAGCCTCCCTTCTTTTTTGTAGTGTTCAATGATAGGCATGACATCTTTTTCAAACCACTCGAGCCGCGAATCTATACTTTTTTCAGTGTCGTCTTCTCTTTTACGTATCATAAGTCGTTTTTTTGATTCCTCCCGGCTGACGACTATATGAACCGCGACCGGTTTCGGCCTTCCCGAAAATTCCAAAGCACGATCTTCGAGCTCCGCTTCTTCAAGCCTCCTCGGACTTCCGGACGCGAACAAAATTTCGTCTCCCCTTGCTTTCTCCATTAAATAAGAAAGCCAAGCTGTAAAAGAAAGCCAGCCCGGGCAAAGTCTCCCGGATTCCAGAATCTCTTTCACTTTCTTTCCAAGAATAGTATTTTTCTTGGCCATTTCGCGCAGAATGTTCCCAGTGTTGGTCTCGATGGCGCCTGCTAAATCCGGCCTTCTCATCAGCATTTCAATCTGTGTATCCTTCCCGCATCCTGACCGCCCGAGAAACATTAAAGTTGTTGATTTTGGAATCATACCACCTCTTTTAAATAACACTTCTCACAATAAACAATCTCAGACCTCTCTGCGGCATATGTAGTCTCAAAGCTATTTTCACAATGATTCTCACTGTGTTCATGAGCGATAGTATTAGTATAGACTTGATTCTCTGATTTGGCTCCCGCGCATTGGCATTGTCTATGCCAGAGTTTAAGAGGATTTCTTTGCTTTATGCGCTGGTAATGACGGCAATTGGGACAGAGCCGTGGCATGGGAAGATTCTGTTTCCTTAGAAAGTCCAGTTCCTGGGGTATGATTCTATATGCTTCAGTGCATTGTTCGTTACACTTGGAAGTTGAGCTTCCAAGTTCGTGATGCTGGCATTGGATTATATCGTTTAATATGGAATCGGGTGCATCTTTTATATGATCTGGTATGTCTTGGGTTTTGAGTGTTACTTGGTAGTTTCTTGGTTCGGGGTCTTTCCATGAGTAGCCTTGATTAATGGCTTGTTCCTTGGTTAATGGGAAGTACTCTTGAGCTATTGTTTCGTTATATGAGAAGGGGGATAGCTCTGGTGGGAAGAATTCCCCATATTTGTATACTCTTCCTTTCTTGTCTATATAGGGCATGGAGTTCATGTGTTTAATGATCTTGGGTATTAGGGATTCGTACTCTTCTTTGGTGTATTGGCGGTTTAGGATGCAGTAGGATTCGGAGCGCAGGCCGATCGAGGCGAAGAGGTTACTGGAGCCGTGGCATGCATAGGTGTAATTAACTTCGTGGCATGTGTGTGTAAAGGCAGTGAATTTATATCTCGAGGCATTTATGCCAGAATCTATTCCTTCATACAAAAGTTCGGCATTACCCCCAAAGCCGTAACCGTCATAAGAATCTTTCAATGTTGCTGCGTGCGAAGCGAATTTTGAATCTTCTACACTATCATAAACATCGAAACAGTAGAAACAATTCTTCGAATTCATAACCATGTCGCCAACCACATTGGTAGATTTAATAATAGAAGCGAATCGATTAGGGTATTTTAAAACAAATTCGCCAAATTTCTTCTTGAAGTCTGATAAATTTTTATAACTTCCAAAATCCAGATTTTTCAATTCTTTCCTATATTCTTCCTTAGAATATGGTTCATTAAAAATATGGTAAGATTTGCTTCTTTGATTTACGCAAGCCAAAGAATTATTTGTATTCTTGCATGACTTTAGAAATAAAGAGTCCATACTGTCATCGGCATCATAAGAAAAGAAAAGTTTATAAACCTTGGCGCATAAAACATCTTCATAGCATTGTTCTCCATCGGTAAGGTTATAACTATCGAGCGAATCTTTTGCATTAAAAACGCCTTGCGAATAAGCCACGTTTTCTGCGCCAAATGACGCATATGACAAATAGCAATTTTTCATATCTGCATTATGATTCCCGTATTCGCTGTTAATTACATTAGAATTAGCAAGATTTGGCAATGGAACAGATTCAAGTAATTCTCGGAACTGAATAAAAAAAGGTTTGGAAAAATTATATCCTTTTCCGAAATCTCGTGGATCCCACTTATCAGACCACCAATAACTATGCTCATAAATAGTAAATGGACTTGCAGTAGAAAACATACTTATTATTTCATTTCCTGTTGCATCACATTTCCTTTTGTATAAAGTTCGCTCATTTCTCCAAGTCATCCTTCGCACCATCCTGCACTCCGGGCACCAGGTCGGCGGTGGGACTTGCATTTTTTCGTAAAACTTAAAATCCTCCGGTTCGATTTGGAAGTCTTTTTTGCAATTTTGGCAGGTTTTTGTTTCCATCTTTAAATCTACTCGTATTCCCGCATCACAAGCTGGGATTCTACTTGTTTGACGGTCTCAAGAACAACAGAAACTACAATCAAAAGCCCAGTACCGCCAATGGTCAACGCTTGTACTCCAGTGGCCGCCTGTGTAGCAATTGGCAATACCGCAATAGCGCCTAGAAATAGGGCTCCAACTAAAGTAATCCTAGTTAAGATCTTTGAAAGATAATCAGAAGTCGGGCGACCCGGACGAATTCCCGGAACAAAGGCTCCCTGCTTTTGCAGGTTAGACGAAATTTGATCTGGGTCGAAAGTAACCGCGGTATAAAAATAAGTGAATAGAAAAACCAAAATAAAATAAGCGATCCCATAGAAAACAGAGCTCGATAAAAATCCTAAAATAGCTGTCGATACTGTCCGCAAAATAGCATTTTGGCTCTGCGCCGTGAAATTTATTATCATCTGCGGAAAAAGAAGGATTGACAGCGCGAAAATTATCGGAATGACTCCAGCTTGGTTAACTCTTAGCGGGAGATGAGTGGATACACCTCCGTAAACACGCATGCCGCGGACTCTTTTTGCGTACGAAACTGGGATCGGCCGCTCCCCTTCGCTTATAATAACTACCCCCGCGATTATCGCGATTCCCACCAAAAGGAATGCGGCAATTATCGGAATCTGCGACGGGTCATAGGAAAGAAAATATTGCTGAATCCCGGAAGGAATTCCTGAGACAATGCCAGCAAAAATCAAAATAGAAATCCCATTCCCGATTCCGTATTCGGAAATAAGCTCTCCGAGCCACATCATAAAAATAGATCCCGCAACAATCACTACTAAATTCTCCAAGCGCCCCAGCAAATCAAGCTGGCCGATAATCCCGGAATTCCTCAAAACGACGAGAAGGCTGAACCCTTGAATTAAAGCGAGTGGCACGGTCAAGAGCCTTGAATACTGGTTGAATTTTTTGCGCCCGGCTTCTCCCGCCTCCTGATACATTTCTTTGAGCGGTGGAAAAATCATTGTTAAGAGCTGCATTATTATGGAGGCCGTGATATACGGCCCTACCCCAAGCATGACTATTGAAAGATTATTCAAGGCTCCACCCGAGAAAAGGTTTAAGAGTCCTAAGAATTGGTTATTGTCAAAAAGCTGTTTTAATCTACCCGGGTCCACTCCGGGAATCGGCATTGAAGCTACAATTCTAAAGACAAGTAAAACCCCCAAAACAAAGAGGATTTTGTTTCTCAACTCGCGATCCTTGAAAATTAAGAAAATTTTTTCCATGCTTCTTCTGCTTTCTTAGAAAATGCGCAATCTTTGATTATAAACTTTTTAGTTAGCTCACCATTCCCGAGAATTTTCACGCGAGGAATTTTACCTGAAATTCTACGCACAAGGCCATTTTCAACTAGCGTCTTTGGATTTACGAGAGCCCCTTCTGAAAACTTACGATCAATATCTCTTAAATTTACCACAGCCACGGGCTTTCCTACAATTTTTACTCTGTATCCTTTTTTCTTCGGGATTTTTTTTAGTATGTCGCGAAACTGCGGGCGTATTCGCCTGCCGGATCTGGATTTCTGTCCTTTTGTCCCTCTCCCTGAAGTCGTCCCGCGCTTGCCTCCGCGCCCCACTCTCTTTTTTCGTTTATCGCCTATTGATTTTATTTGATGGATCTGCATGTTAATTCTTAGAGTCAACGCTTTCAGGTTCGCTTTTTTGTTCTATGTGTCGGAGCTTTTTTAGCGCTTCGATAGCCGCGCGCGCGTTTGAAATTTTATTCTTTGTATGCGAGATTATTTTCGCAGAAGTATCGGTAACTCCTGCAAGCTCTAAAACGCTCCTGACAGCTCCCCCAGCAACAAGCCCGCGGCCAGTCGCAATCGGGCGCACCCTTACTCTTGCCGCTCCGTATTTTGCTTCTATCTCAAACGGGATTGATCCTGCTTTGGTAAGAGGGACCATTATCATTCTTTTCTTCGCGGATCTTATCGCCTTTTCCATAGCAAGCGCCGTATGAGTTCCTTTTCCAGTGCCAACGCCTACTCTTCCTCTTTTATCCCCTATAACGAGAGTTGCCCTAAAAGTAAAACGCCGGCCCCCCGCCATAACACGGGCGACGCGCCTCAAGTCAACCATTTTTTCTGAAAATTCAGATTTTTCTCTGCGATTTGAATTAAATCTAGCCATATTATTTAAAATTCTACTCCTCCTTTTCTTAAAGCTTCGGCTAAAGCCTTAATTCGCCCGTGGTATTGGTATCCTCCACGGTCAAAAACAATTTTCTTATAACCTTTTGCTAAAATCTCTTTCGCGATAGCTTCTCCCAAACCTGACGCATGGTCTGTTTTTGTGCCTTTTTTTATTTTAAGATCTTTCATGCCCAAAATAGTTTTTTGCGCCCGATCATCAATAAGCTGGGCTTCTATATGCTTCAAGGAGCGAAAAACCGAAAGCCTTGGACGATCGGAAGTCCCCTTAATTTTTGCTCTGATTCTATTATGCCTCCTGATTCTATTACTTTTCATAATTCAAGATCTTAAGCCGTTGTTCCTGCTGCTTTTTTGCCGGCCTTTCTCCTGATAATTTCTCCATCATACCGAAAACCCTTTCCTTTATAAGGATCTGGTTTTTTAAGCGCCCTTAGTCTGGCGGCAGTTTCGCCTACTTTTTCTTTATCTATTCCGTTAACTGTGATCGTATTTTTTTCAACCTGAAAACCAATTCCTTCCGGAGAAAGAAATTTAACCTGGTGGGAAAAACCAAGACTTAAAGTCAAATCTTTTCCTTCCAATTGAGCTTTAAAGCCGATCCCTTCCAAAATAAGTTTCTTCGAAAATCCTTCCATTGTGCCTTTAATCATGCTTTTAACCAAAGAAACATAAGTTCCCCATAATTTCTTTGAAAGACGTGTGTCGGTTCGTGGAGAAATTTCAATAAGACTATCTTTAAGATTAAAAGAGATCTCATCCCGAAATTCCCGCGAAAGCTCTCCTTTGGGTCCTTTTACAAAAACTTTTTGCCCTTGGATCTTTACCTCAACACCGCTTGGAACAATTATAGGTTTTTTTCCTAATCGCGACATAATATTACCAAATTTCGCACAAGATTTCGCCGCCGACTTTTTCGCGGCGCGCTGACTCATCTGTTTTCAGACCTTTTGACGTTGAAACAATTGAAAAACCAAAACCCTTTTTAATAGGTCTGAGTTCGGCGGATTTTTTGTAAACTCGTTTTGAAGGTTTTGATATTTTTTTTATATCATGCAGTTTTGCTTCGCCGTCCGCCCCATAAACCGGGGCTAACTCCAAAACTTTGCGGCTTTTCCTGCCACGAACCTCAACGGAAGAGAGATATCCCTTCTCTTTCATTAAATTAGCAATCTCTTGCTTAATCTTTGAATGCGGAACCAAAACAATCTCTTTTGCGACAAGAGAAGCGTTTTTAATCCTTATTAACATGTCTGAAATTGGATCCATAATTATTTACCAGCTAGATTTCCTAATACCCGGGATGGCTCCTTCATTCGCAAGCTCCCTAAAACATATTCTGCAAAGTTCGAAATCGCGCATATATCCTCTTTTTCGGCCGCAACGAAAACATCTTCGCACCGTTCTCGAAGAGAATTTAGGCTTCTTTTTTGAACGTGCTACTACCGATGTTTTTGCCATATTATTTTTTGAACGGTATTCCTAATTCCCTATAAAGCTCGAGCGCCTCACTGCGGCTTTTGGCGTTCGTGACCAAAGTAGCCTCAAGCCCGAAAATGGTCTTAATATCTTCGCCGATAATTTCCGGAAAGGCAATGTGTTCCCTGATTCCAATGGACAGGTTTCCAAACCCATCAACGCTTGATTCAGAAATGCCGCGAAAATCTCTGGATCTCGGCAGGGTCAAATCAATCAAGCGCGTGAGAAAATCATACATTCTTTTCCCGCGCAAAGTCGCCCTATGCCCGATTATCATCCCCTCTCTCGATTTAAATGAAGCTATGGATTTTTTTGCAGGTCTCGCGTGCGCTTTCTGTCCTGCTATCATTGAGGTAAATTTTTGGATTAGTTCTTTTTCTTTTTCATCTTTAATCCTTCCGACTCCGGTGTTCACGACGATTTTAACAATTTTAGGAACAGCTAATGGTGAAGAATAACTGTATTTCTTCATCATACCCGCAATTATTTCCTTGTCATACTTTACTTTATAATCCATAGCTAAAATTCAACTTCGCATTTTTTACAAGACCTCCTCTTCTCTCCGTTGTCCATAATTTTTATCTTGACTCTCGCGGTTTTTTGGCAATTTGGGCATCGAACCATAACTTTAGAAAGTGGCAAAGGGACTGGCATCTGCACAATACTTCCCTTTTCGCCAGCTTTTCTTGGCTTCCTGTGCCTTTTTTTCAAATTAATCCCGTCAACCAGAAGTAATTTGTCTTTGGGATAAACTCGAAGCACTTTGCCGCCTCGACCCCTGTCTTTTCCGGAGAGCACTATAACGCTGTCCCCCTTTTTTATCCGTGCGGGCATGTTAAACGACCTCAGAGGCTAAGGAAATAATTTTCAAAAATCCTTTGTCGCGAAGCTCTCTCGGAACCGGCCCGAAAATTCTGCCTCCCTTCGGCTCGCCTCCATCAAGAATGACGACGGCATTGTCATCAAAGCGCAGATAAGATCCGTCTGCCCTCCGGAAAGCATTTTTCTGTCGGACGATAACCGCTCTCAAAACATCTTTTTTCTTGACGATTTTTCTTGGTTCCGCCTTTTTCACAGTTATAACCACGATGTCGCCCAACTGCGCGTATCTTTTTCTTGTCCCTCCAAGAACTTTGATGCACTGGACCAAAAGAGCTCCAGAATTATCCGCAACTTTTAACATTGTCCTATGCTGTATCATATTCTTGAAATTATTTTCCAGCGCTTGTCGCGAGAAATTGGCCGCGTCTCCTGAATTTTAACTTTTTCTCCAGACTTATATTCGTTGTTTTCATCATGCGCCTTAAATTTTTTTGACCTTTTGATGTATTTTCCGTATTTGGGCATTTTGAAATAGCGCTCAACCTCAACAACCCTGGTCTTCTCCATTTTGTCTGATACGATAATCCCTTTCAATATTTTAGGCCTAGTTTCTTTCATTTTTTATCTGATTGATGGCAGTTAATATCCTAGCTATGTCTTTTCTTAAACTTGAACCGAGCTTTATATTTTTATTCTTTCCAAATCCCATATCAAACCTAAACTTGCCGAGTTCTCCTCGTTTCCCATTTAAGATTTCGTTGAGTTCCTCTATTGATTTTTTCTTTAATTCTTTCGTTTCCATAATTATTCTCTTGAAATTTGTTTAGTCTTAACTGGCAGCTTGGCTTGCGCCTTCCGCAGGGCCTCCGAGGCGCTTTCTTTCGGCAAACCATCAATTTCAAAAAGCACCCTCCCCGGCTTCACGACCGCAACATACCCAACAGGGTCTCCTTTCCCCGCTCCCATTGTAACTTCAGGCGGTTTTTGCGTATATGGTTGGTCTGGAAAAATCCTAATCCACATTTTTCCTCCTTTGGCTGTGTATCTCGTAAGTACTTTCCTGCAAGCCTCAATCTGTTCAGAAGTGATCTGTCCCGAACTTAAAGACTTAATTCCCGACGCCCCGAAAGCCAAACTTGTCCCTCGGGTTTCAATTCCCTTAAATTGGCCACGAAGCCTCTGCCATTTGCGATATTTTACTTTCTTCGGGAAAAGCATAATTATCTGTTAGTTAAAGAGTTCACTTCAAAAACTTCGCCTTTGTAAATCCAAACTTTTATTCCTATATCCCCATAAGGAAGATGCGCTCTCTCGCGCGCGAAATCAATATCAGCCCTTAGAGTCGTCAGGGGAACCTGCCCTCGCTTCAGCCATTCATATCTTGCCATTTCCGCTCCGTCGAGCCTGCCTGATAACGCAACCTTAACCCCTTTGACATCCTTGTTGGCCATAACTTTTTCCAAAGCTTGATTTAATATCCTCCTAAACTTCATGCGCTTTTCCAAATCTTCCGCGATCATCTGAGCCACAATCTTGGAGTGTGTTTCAGGAGCTTTTACCTCCTGTACAGAAATTTTAAAATTCTTTGGCAAATTTAGACTCAGTTTTTCCGCCTTTCCTGAAATTTCTTTTCTTAATTTCTCAATGCCCTCTCCGCCGCGCCCGATCAAAAGTCCAGGCCTTGAAGTTTTCAAAATTAGATTCATTTCATTCTGCCCGCGCTCAATTTCGATATTCGAAATATACATACCTCGAAGCCTTTTTTCAAGCCATTCTCTTATTATGATGTCTGATTTGAGAAATTGGCGGTAGACGCGATTCTTAAACCAGCGGGATTTCCAATCCCTTATAACTCCTATGCGAAATGAATAAGGATGAACACTGTGGCCCATATTATTTTTCTCCCAATACCAAAGTTACATGCGATGACCTTTTTCTAATCGTGTATGCCCTTCCAAACGCCCTCGGCATAAACCTTTTAAGGGTGGGACCGACATCTACTTTTATATTTTTTATGTATAATTTATCTGTTGAAATCCCAAAATTATTTTTTGCGTTAGAAACGGCCGACTTCAGTAATTTTGAAATCTCGCGGGCGGGCGAGCGCGGCACAACTTTAAGATAATCTTCCGCGAATTTAACCGGTTTTCCGGAAATAAGAGCAGTGACGGATCTTATCTTCCGCGGGGATATCCCAATATAATTTAATTTTGCAGTTGCTTCTTTCATAATTATTTGCTTGGAGTGGCGGGCGCCGAGGCACTTACTTTAGCGGCGGCTTCTATTTCTTTCTGCATCTTTCCTCCATGCCTTACGAATTTTCGCGAAGGAGAAAATTCGCCGAGACGATGCCCAACCATTTCTTCTTTTACGGTTACCGAGATAAAATCTTTCCCATTATGAACTCCGAACGTAAAACCTATCATTTCCGGCGCAATCTGAGAAGACCTGGACCACGTTTTAATAACATCTCCAGATCCAGATTTTTTTCCAGAGATTTTCTTCAAAAGTTTTTTGTCCACATAGGGACCTTTTTTTACTGAACGCGACATATTATTTTTTTCTTCTCTGTATAATCATTTTACTCGACCACTTTTTCTTTCCTCTGGTCTTAACGCCCCTAACCCCCTTGCCCCAGCGGTTTTTCGGCCGCCTTGTTCCGCGCATGGCTCTTCCTTCTCCTCCTCCATAAGGATGATCGACTGGGTTCATCGCGGATCCCCTGACTGTAGGTCTTATTCCTAGATGGCGCGAACGCCCAGCCTTGCCTAAAACTACCAGATTCGCCTCCTCATTTGAAGCCTGGCCAATCGAAGCCCACGCATTTTCGGAAACTTTTCTAATCTCGCTGGACGGCAACTTAATCAAGGTAGTCGGAGAATCCTGCGCTAATACCTCTGCAAAAGTTCCCGCACTCCTGACAAGTTTTGCGCCTGACATCGGGTAAACTTCTATATTATACACTTGAGTTCCGACCGGGATATTCTTCAAAGGCAGGCGATTCCCCATTTTAAGCGGGGCTGATTCAGAAATCATTATTTCGTCATATAACTTTATATCTGCTGGCATCACCATATATCTTTTTTCCCCATCGTGATAGGAAACAAGCCCGATAAAAGCAGTTCTGTTCGGATCGTATTCTATAGAAATAACTCTGGCCGGGATATTTTTTTTATCCATAATAAAATCAATTTCGCGATACAACCTCTTAACTCCTCCGCCTTTATGCCGTGTCGTTATTCTGCCTCGATTATTTCTGCCGACTGAACGCATAAACCCGTGGGTCAAACTTTTTTCCGGCTCTCCCCGAGTTAAAACTTTTTTATAGTCCACAACCGTTGTTTGTCTAAGGCTTGGCGTTTTTGGCTTAAAACTTTTCATGCTAAGTCAATCTTTTGCCCCTTTTTTAAATAAACGATGGCTTTTTTGTATCCGGATTTGAAGCCCGCTTTTCCGCGCATGATTCTTTTTTTTGGAGGTATCGTTATCAAATTAACTCTTCGCACATTAACTTTAAAAAGCTCTTCAACTGACTTTTTAATATCAAATTTATTGGCATCTTTTTCAACACGAAAAGAATATACTCCGCCCGAAGACAAAATATTGGCCTTTTCGCTAACTATAGGATTAATCAATTTGGACATAATTTATTTTGAAAAAGTTTCTTCTAAAACTCTGCTTGCGTCCTTTGGAATTATCAAAAACTTGTTTGAAAGCAGATCTGATGCGTTCAAATTTCTAGCTTCCTTGAGAGAAACGTTTTTCAAATTTCGGAAAGCCCTCCAAGTTGGCGCGTCTTGTCTCGGCAGAACGACCAAAACTCGTGAATGGCCGACCGGCATACTGCTCAAAATTTCCCGAGCATGTTTGGTTTTTGCCTGCGGTAGAATCAAATTATCCATGAAAAGTATTTCTCCATCCTTTAGTTTCTGGGAAAGAATAGTAAGTACGGCTTTTCTTTTTGCTTTCTTGTTAATTTTCTCGCTGTAATCCCTGTCCTTTCTCGGCCCATGGGAAATTCCGCCTCCTATCCAGATCGGAGAACGTATCGAGCCGTGCCTCGCTCTCCCAGTTCCTTTCTGTTGCCAAGGTTTCTTTCCCCCTCCAGAAACTTCGCTTCTATCTTTAGTATGCGCGGAGACTTTTCTAGCGTTAGCTCTCTCTGATAGAAAAACTTGTCGAACCAATTCGGCATTCCACGGAAAACCGAATACACTCGCCGAAAGTTTTAATGTCCCGGCTTCCTTTCCTCTATCGTCGTAAATCTTTGCCTCCATAATATTACCCTATTATCTCCACCAAAGCCCCACGCGCTCCTGGCAAGGCTCCCTTAACGTATAAAATATTTTTCTCCGGCTCTATTTTGATAATTCTCAAATTCTTTACAGTAACCATATTGCCTCCCATTCTTCCAGGCATTCTTTTTCCTTTGATAACTCTCTGTGGCCAAGTAGCGCCTATCGATCCAACTTCCCGCTCGGAGTGCTTCTGCCCGTGTGTTCTCGGCCCGCCAGCAAATCCGTGCCTTTTGACAGCTCCTTGGAAACCCCTGCCTTTGGATTCGGCCCTTGCTTTGACTAAATCCCCTTCTTTGAAAACGGTTATATCTATTTTATCGCCGCGCTTGAAGTCCGACTTTGGAGAAATTCTAAATTCCCTAAGCCATCTGAAGCTACCCAATTCTTTAAGGTGTCCTCTCTGGGCTTTTGTTAAGTTTTTTTTATTTTTTTCTCCGAAGGCAACCTGAAGCGCCTCATACTTATCTTTTTCTTTATTCTTTATTTGTGATACGACGAGAGGGCCCGCGCGCAAAATAGTCACTGGAATTACATTTCCGGCTTCATCAAAAATTTGCGACATTTGAATTTTTTGGGCTAACATAAATTTTGTCATTTTTTTTGCGAGCTTTGTGAGCTTATAAAAATGAGCACCCCGCTTTGGCGGGGCGCCCCGCAATCTTCCAGGTTCTCTACAACATTTTTATCTCTATATCCACTCCCGCGGGAAGATTTAAATTCGTAAGCGCGTCAATTATTTTAGGAGTGACGTTGATAATATCCAAAAGGCGCTTATGGACCCTCATTTCGAACTGCTCTCTGGCATTTTTATGAACAAAGGTTGAGCGATTTACAGTATACTTCCGAATTTCTGTCGGAAGCGGAACCGGACCCATAACCTCCGCTCCGTAGCGAAGCGCTGTGTCTACAATCTGCTTTACCGAAGAATCCAAAATCTTATGGTCATATCCGCGGATGCGGATGCGTAGTTTTTGGAGCTCCTCGGTTTCACTTTTGGATGCTTTCTGTGCCAATTTTTTAGGAACGGTTATTTATTAATTTTAGTTACAACTCCGGCTCCAACTGTCTTTCCGCCCTCGCGGATAGCGAACCTCAACTTTTCCTCAAGTGCGACAGGGCCGATAAGTTTAACTGTAAATTTAATTGTGTCCCCTGGCATAACCATTTCAATTCCCTGCGGCAATGTAACCTCTCCCGTAACATCAGTGGTCCTGATGTAGAACTGCGGCTTGTATCCCGTAAAGAACGGAGTATGCCTTCCGCCTTCTTCTTTGGTAAGAATATAAACTTCTGATTCAAAATCGGTATGCGGAGTGATTGATCCAGGCTTCGCCAAAACTTGCCCGCGCTCAATGTCTTCCTTTTTAACCCCGCGAAGCAAAATTCCGGCGTTGTCTCCTGCGATTCCTTCATCAAGCTGTTTGTTGAACATCTCAATTCCGGTAACTATTGTCTTCTGGGTGTCTTTCAGTCCTACAATTTCAATTTCATCGTTTATTTTTATCTTTCCTCTCTCAATCCTTCCTGTGACAACCGTTCCGCGTCCTTCAATTGAGAATACGTCCTCAACCGGCATCAAAAATGGTTTATCTATTTCTCGAACCGGCTCCGGAATATATTCATCCAATTTGTTGATGAGCTCCAATACTGGCTTCGCCCATTCGTCATTCGCCGATTTCGCTTCGAGCGCTTTCGTCGCGGATCCCCGTATTATCGGAGTTGCGTCTCCGGGGTATTCGTATTTAGTAAGCAATTCGCGAATTTCAGTTTCAACCAAGTCCACGAGTTCCTTGTCATCCACCGTATCCACCTTGTTCAGAAAAACAATTATCGCAGGCACTCCAACTTGGCGCGCGAGTAATATATGCTCTCTCGTCTGTGGCATCGGACCGTCAGCAGCAGATACAACCAAAATAGCGCCATCCATCTGCGCGGCACCGGTAATCATGTTTTTAATATAGTCAGCGTGACCCGGAGCATCGATATGCGCGTAATGGCGCTTGTCCGATTCATACTCGGAGTGGTGAAGCGCTATCGTAATTCCACGCTGACGCTCTTCCGGAGCATTGTCAATTTGGCTTATATTTTCAAGCTTTACCTTCTTCCCCGCTAAGTTTAAGACATGCAAAATAGCCGCGGTCAGCGAGGTTTTCCCGTGGTCTACATGCCCTATTGTCCCTACATTCAAGTGGGGCTTTGTTCGTTCAAATTTTGCCATAAAATAAAAAAAGTTAAGTAACAGCCACTAATTGTAAGCGTATTTTATATACTAATCTAAGCCTGAAATAACGTCAATAGGTTGTGAAAAGGACCACCCGCAAGCGAGTGGCCCTTGACTATTTGATGTTCCTATTTCTAAATTAGCTAATTCTGACAAATCGTTTAGACAGTTTGTCTACAGAATCGGCGGAAACATAATAACGAGAGCTAATTGTGTCCTGAAATACCTCTAACCCTCTCTTTTCCCGTTCCCTTGAAATAGTCGCCCATCGATGCATTGTCATCCGAGATACGCCCAGAATTTTTGCCGCTTTCGGAATGGGGTAGCATTTTTTCTTATTTATTATCATCGGTACCTCCTCATTCATTCCGTCTAAACTCTAACTGAAGCTAATGAGACCTTGCGATTATCAGCCCACTTTCGAAGCTTTTCTTTGGTCTCGAGGTCCGGTGCGGCATTGTGGAACTCTTTAACAATGTCGAAAAAATTTTCATCGGATGGCCAGGATTTTTTCCAAGAATCGAGGCTTATAATTAGAGCCTCCACCCTTCTATCCCCAATCTTAGACCAAACTTTCCCTTCCTTTAATAATCGAAGTGTTTCTCTTTTTGCAAGCACGAAGAATCCACTCGAAACAGCTGCTCCAAGCCATAGAATTGGTGTCTCGTCCCGAATAAACCATAGAGCCCTGAGGTGGGACTCAGTAAGCATGCCGCCGCTTTCAAGATATCCCATAAGCGCTATTGACCGCAGATCGCGATCTAGAGACGTCGGACCGAACAGGCGAGCAAAAAATGCTTCCTTGATTGAACTTCTGTCGCCTTTTGGATAATTCGCAAGAAAGCAGATATCTCGCCAGAACTTTTCTGGATTGGTGACGGGGAGTGGGCTAGGCGGCCCATTCACAAGGCCAGTAATCGCTTCCGTCGCCTTGCGGGCATGGCTATCCTTAAGCTTTGAAAGCATATTAGCAAGACAGGAAATTGGGGTTTC
>Ga0155594_121_pt3 | contig 17805 bp, 18 predicted proteins | sample RifCSPhighO2_12_FD_107251 | JGI IMG/M metagenome (GOLD analysis project Ga0155594, IMG submission 107251) | Candidatus Giovannonibacteria bacterium RIFCSPHIGHO2_12_FULL_43_15
CGGTGACTATGCCGCTCGCGATTATCAAAGCGGCAACTCCAGCAACGTGAGGCGAGGCCATGGAAGTTCCGGATCCATATTTGTAGTAGCAAACGCTACCCATGCAGAACGGCTGCGGATCAAGATAGCTTACATCATCGTTCCAGGTTGAGAGTACTGATACCCCGGGAGCCATCAACTCAAGATCGCTTCCGGTGCTTGAGAAGCTCGCTCTTTTATCCGACGAATCGGTTGCTCCAACGGCTATGACGGAAGCGTACTTGGCAGGATAAATAATATTGTCACCCTTGCCAACTATGTTTCCGGAATTTCCAGCCGCGGCTACGATGACTATTCCGAAGGCTTCGGCGTTGTCAAAGGCGGTTTTAACGGCCGTGCCGGGATTCTTCGAGTTCCCTAAGCTCAAGTTAACGACTTGTAACCCGTTGTCCACTGCCCACTGCATAGCGGCAATCGTTTTGCTCCACGAACCTACCCCATCGTCATTGAGAACACGCAGGGAATACAGGGCACAATTCGGGGCAACGCCAACTACGCCAAAGCCATTGCTTTCAGCACATGCCGTACCGGCAACGTGCGTGCCGTGGCCGTAGACATCTATCGGGGCGTTATCATTTTGAACGAAATCGTATCCGTCAGCATATACCCCATCCAAATCAGGATGATTGTAATTGATGCCGGAGTCGATGATGCCGATTTTTACTCCCGCTCCAGTATTGCCAGCGATGTGAACGGTTCCTGCGCCGATTTTTTTGACACTCCACGTATTATCAAGTTCCGCATCAACCGCATATACCAGATCGTCCGATTCTATGGAAGTTATCTTTGGGTTCTTTAGCAATCCTTGAATCGCTGTCTCGGGAATGCTTGCCGCCACGGCGGGAGTGATACTGTAGCTGTATCGTACCGTTCCTCCGGCACGCTCAACTAAAGCGTGTTCGGCGGCACCGGGAGTATTTTGAAAACTAATAAATACATCCACCTTTGAAGAAGCACCGGCGGCCTGCAGAGAAAAAGGGCCAGTGGCTCCGACGAGCATGACCGCCAAAAGGGGCACGAAGAGGATCTTTTTTAGCATATGTATATTAAATTAGCTGATAAGTAAAGTGGCATTGATAATAAAGCTGTACAATAATCATACCACCAAACAGAAAACTACCCCAGGAGGAGGTATTTCGCATATTGCCGCGAGAGAGCGTCTGTATTAAAATTGCAATATGGAAGGTCAGGAAGGATTTAGTAGAATATCGGCATTTATCGCAATTATCGCGGTAGTTTTGGTTTTAGGAGGAGCGGGGTATTTGGGATTGCGTAAGGAAGCGGACTTAGATGATAAAGAAGATACTTTTTTTGAGGGACTTTTAGGCAATAAAATTGATAATTCAACGCCGATCAAGCTTGAGCCGAGAACAGTTGCATTTGCGGATGGGACAGTCGCAACATACTCGCTTGCTTCAGAGTTCGACCTAGCCGTCGCGGCAGAGGATTTAGGGAAAGCTCGTTTTATCGCGATGAGTCCGGACAATAGAATTTTTATTCCCGATATGGTTGATTGGAATCTCAGCCGAGAGGGGCGGATTATTATTTTGGAAGACTTTGACGCTGAAACTCACAAATTTAAATCAAAATCTATTTACCTCTCCGGACTTCGGGGCCCAAATAGCGTAGAGTTCTATACCGATCGTGCGGGCAAGAGCTGGATTTATATAGCGCTTACTGAGAAACTTATCCGGTATCCGTATAAATCCGGGGATATGGCCCCGACGGCTAAGCCGGAATTGATCAGCCTATTTCCAAATAAACAAAATCCAACTGCTTTAGGCATTGTTTGGCATGTTACTCGAACGATATTATTTCACGAAGACGTTTTATATGTATCTGTTGGTAGCGGCTGCAATGTCTGCGAAGAAGCACAAGGCGATAAACGCGCGATGATCCTTGCTATGGATCCGGACGGCAAAAACGCGCGAACATATGTGGACGGCTTAAAAAATGCCGTGGGAATTTCTTGGGCCGAAGGTGCCTTATATGCAACGGAAAACGGCGTGGATCACTTGGGCGCTGATTTGCCCGACGACGTAATGTATAAGCTGACGGAAGGAGAAAATTACGGCTGGCCTTATTGTTACGAGTCAAACGGCAAGAAAAATAAAGAATTAAGCTGGAATTGGAAGCGCGTGCCAATTTCCTGCGAAAATGTCCCTATGTCGTTTGTGTCATTCGGTCCCCATACCGCACCCCTCGGTATTACTTACTTTGAAAACGCGCACCCCTTTATAAACAAAGCCTTTCTTGTTGCCCAGCACGGGTCTCATAAAGTGGAAATTAGAAACGGATATAATATTTTACGCGTGACGATGGATGGGAAACAGGAAGTTTTCATGAATGGGTTCCTTGGTGAAGGGGATAAGCGTTTTGGGCGTCCGGTCCATGTATTTCAATATGATGAAAATTCCTTTTTCTTCACGGATGATTTTGGCGGAAGATTGTATTTTGTTTATGCGAAATAACAAACTGACTTTGAGCGGCGACATTTTTGCTGTTGCTTTTCTGTTTGTTTGAAAATATAATACAATCATTATGAGAACAGCGTTTACGACATTTCTTATTTTGAGCTTCATTGGGGTAGCTGTTTTTAGCATGTTGGTAATGGGCTATGACGCAGAACATGGTCACAACGGCTGTATTGCCGCCGTGGCCAGTTTGGGATTTGATTGTCAGAAAGTGAGCGGTGTTCTATCGTTTATCGGTTTTCATTTTGATGCTTTTAGAAGTTTTTCGACTGCAGTTATTTTCGCTTTGATATTAGTTATCGCCGCTGGAATTAATATTGGCATTTACCTTTCTCTGCCAGCGCTTGCGGCGGATTATTATCGAAGGCGATTTTTTGAATCATTTTCTTTCCCGTTTCAGCGCAAATTCATTCGCTGGCTAGCGCTTCACGAAAATAGCCCGACTGTTTATATGACGCCGATCTAAAACCGTTCGTCGAATTGGTTTTTTATTGTGCGTCCGCAGATTCCCTTAAAAAGGGATTTTTTATTTACTAATTTCTACTAACGTTATGGATAAAAAAACTATAATTATAGGTATTGTGGGGGCGGTTGTCATCGGCGGATTAATTTTGTTTGCCGGCGGCAAAGAACGTTCTGTGATAGAAGGCACGATTAATCCGGATTCTAAAGAAAAAATTTCTTTCAAAGAAGCGGTGGGCAAAAAAGCTCCCGACTTTGAACTCGAAAGCATTGACGGGAAAATTGTTAAATTGAGCGATTATCTCGGTAAAAACGTCGTTCTTTTCTTTAACGAAGGATCAATGTGTTATCCGGCCTGCTGGGATCAGATAGCGGAGCTTGGCAATGATAACAGATTTGACGCCGAAAGCATCATTACTTTCTCAATCGTAGCTGACTCAAAAAGCCAATGGCTTGAGATTGTAAGCAAGTCGCCAAATATTGCAAAATCCAAAATTCTTTTTGACACCGCGCGTTCCGTGTCTAAGGCGTACGATGTGTTATATCTAGACTCATCCATGCACCCAGGCGGTTTCCCTGGCCATACTTATTTTATTATTGATAAAAATGGGATAATCAGGTTTACGCTGGATGACCCTAATATGGCCCTTGCCAACGACAAATTGATTAAAGAAATGGAAAAACTTAATTAAACATGGAGACATTAATTATCGCGTCGCTCATAACCGCATTTATCGCTGGAATAGCAGCGCTGTTTGCTCCCTGTTGTATCACCGTCTTATTGCCATCATATTTGGGTTCTATTTTCAGGGAAAAACGAAAGGTGTTCTTGATGACTTTTATGTTTTTCCTGGGTCTTCTGGCGGTGTTTCTTCCGCTTGGCATGGGGGCTGCCGGACTGGGGAAATTGATCAGTAAATATCACGATCCGATATTCATTGCCGGCGGAATATTCTTTTTATTTCTCGGCGCGTCAATATTGCTGGGACGGCATTTTTCGATGCCGTTTTCGGTTCATCCGAAATTAAGAATTAATAACGCTAGTTCTGTATTTACGCTGGGCATTTTTTCCGGGTTTGCGACTATGTGTTGCGCTCCGGTCTTGGCCGGCGTTATCGCTTTGTCGATATTGCCTAATTCCATTTTTTGGGGAGGAGTTTATGCTCTTGCCTATGTTCTCGGAATGGTCGCCCCGCTTTTTCTGATTGCATATCTCCTGGATAAAAATGACTTTACCAATAAACTTATGGAATCGAATAAGCGCTTGTCTTATTCAATTGGCGGCAGGCAAATCAATCTTGCGATAGCCGACTTGGTATCGGGTACAACCTTCTTTTTGATGGGCATTTTCATCTTATACCTTGCTGAGACAAACCAGCTTGCGATGGGCGGAGGAGAATTCCAAACAAAAATAAACATCTACCTTAACCAGCTTGTGCAGATGCTTAAATAAATCTATGGAAAATGAAACGGAGAAAAAAACAATAGATCATTTATTGCCGTCGAGCATTCTTCTTTCGGCGCTGATTATCGCAGGCGCCTGGATATATACGGCAGAGATGAAAAATTCCAGCGCTCCGGAAAAAGTTGTGAGAACGGAGTTGGAGGAAAAAGTATTACCGTCCGAAGGCGTCATTCTTCCAGTTACTTGGGGCGATCTCGGAGCAAAACTTGTTAGCGCGGGAGCGATCGATGCCGACAAGTTCAAAGCCATATACGATCAAAGGGACGCATTTACCGAAGAATACAAGAACCTGCTAATCGGACAAAACGATGAAAAACTTAAAATTACGGAAGAAAATGCTGGCTATCTCTTGAATTTATTCTGGGCGCTTGGGCTCGCGAACAAAAATCCGATTCTGGATTCAGGAGAAATGATGAATCGCGCATACGGAGGCGCGCAAAATTTTGCTTCAACGGCCGGATGGACAATTGCGGAAGGTAACCCAATGGATCACTATAGCCGCCATATATTCTTCGCGCTCACATCTGCGGAGCAAGCACTGATAGATAAAGTATCTCGAGGTATATACAGGCCGTGCTGTGATAATTCGACGCATTTTCCTGATTGCAATCACGGCATGGCCATGCTCGGACTTTTAGAACTCATGGCTTCCCAAGGTGTTGGTGAAGAGGATATGTGGAGGACCGCTTTGACGGTTAATTCCTTCTGGTTTCCGAACGAATATCTTACAATAGCGACTTACATGAAAAATAAAGAGGTTGATTGGAAAAATGTTAATCCACAAGAAATTTTAGGAATCAATTACTCCAGCGCTTCCGGATACGCAAAAATTGCTTCCCAAATTGTCCAGCCACGCGGAGAGCGTGGTGGAAACGGGTGTGGCGTTGATACAGGGGAGACAGTCGCGCCGCAACGCGAGCAAAGCGACTGTGGGATATAAATAAGGTATAATTAAGAAATATGAAGAAAATTGTTTCATGGGGTTTGGGGGGCGGTCTGGCTATTGCAGTAGTCGGAGGCCTTATCTGGTATGTTACAACGCGGCCGTCGGTTCAGGAGTCAGATATTATTTCCAGAAACGGTTTCCATTGGCATCCGGAGCTAGTGATATACATAAAGGGAGAAATGCAAGAAATTCCGAAAAATATAGGTATCGGCGCGGTTCATCAGCCGATGCACACGCATGACGATCCGCCGCTTATCCACCTTGAATTTCAGGGTCTTGCCAGAAAGCAGGATATAACCCTTGGCCAGTTTTTCAAAAACTGGGGCAAGGATATGCGGTCATTCGGCACGGATATGAAGATGACTGTAAACGGGAAAGAGAATGCCGAATACGAGAATTACGTCATGCGCGACAGGGACAAAATCGAATTAAGCTTTGACTAATGGTCGATTGAATCTAATAAATAAAATATATGGAACGACTATCTCTCAAATCATACGGTTGGAAATGCGTGCTGGGCGCCATCTACATGCTTGCCTTCGCTTGGATATTTGCCTGGTATTATGTCTGGATGCATAACTCCAGCATGATTAAAGAATTATAGTAGCGCAATGTTCAAATCTTTCTTCAGTAAATTTAAAAAGGACTCTATTAAAAAATTTTCCAAAGATCCGGTTTGCGGTATGCGGGCAGGCGATGAAATTAGTTCAGTCTATAAAGGACAGACGTACGCTTTTTGTTCCGGCTACTGCAAAGAGGAATTTGAGAAAAATCCCGAAGCTTATATCGCAAAATAGCCATGACCAACAACAAAATACTTATTGTTGGGGGCGGTTTCGGAGGCATATCCGCAGCTCTCACTCTGGAAAAAGAAAATATTTCCAATACAGAGATCGCGCTTATTTCAGACAAATCACATTTTGAATATAAGCCCGCGCTCTACCGCGTCGTAACTGGACGGTCGCCCCTAGAAGTGTGCATACCGATTAGCGAGATATTTGAGAAAAAAAATATTGCGTTCGCTCTCGATGCAATCAAAAGCGTTGATCCTCTGAAAAAAATTGCAAGGGGTGCGTCCGGCGCCGATTATAAATTTGATTATTTGGTTTTAGCGCTTGGTTCTGAAACCGCCTATTTCAACATCCCCGGCCTGGAAAAATTTTCTTTCAGTTTTAAATCGATCTCCGAAGCAATGCGTTTGAAAATGCATTTGCACGATCTTTTTATCGAATGCAAAAAACTGAAAAATAATCAGGATGAAAAAGTATGTTTGCTGCAAGTTGTAGTTGTTGGCGCGGGGCCGAGCGGGATCGAACTTTCGGGAGAGCTTGCCATATTCATGAAGAGATTGGCTCAAGAATATGGAGTTGATCAATCATTGATCTCAATTGATCTTATCGAGGCAGCGCCAAGTATACTGCCTGCTTTTCCTGAACGTATATCAAAAAAAATTGCTCACAGATTGAGGCATATTGGAGTAAATATTTTTACCAACAGATCGATGACTAAAGAAGAAATAGAACAAATAAGCATTCGGGGGATGACAATGAAAACTGAAACTGTTATATGGACTGCTGGAGTGAAGTCAAATTACTTATATAAGAGTATTGGTTGCCTTTTGTTGGACGAAAAAGGAAGGGTAATCGTTGATGAATTTCTCCGCGCGAAAAGATTTGAAAATGTCTTTATTGTTGGAGATGGTGCCGCTACTGCAAATTCCGGGATGGCTCAAACTGCTATTTATGATGGGCAAGCGGCCGCGGAAAATATCTCGCGCTTAATTATGAATAAACCCTTGAAAACGTATCGGCAGAAAAAAGTATATTATGCGCTTCCTGTCGGCCCCGGATGGGCATCCGTGTCCCTTGACTTTATTACTCTTTATGGATCAATCGGCTGGCTGTTACGCAGATTTGTTGATTTCCGCTATTTTCTCTCGATTCTCCCAGTTCAAAAAGCAGTGACTGTATTTCGAAGAGGCGAAAATTTGTGTGATACCTGCGGCATTTGCCAGCCTGAAACTAACAACTCGATATGAACCACAGCAATTCAGAAAAAATATACACCTGCCCAATGCATCCGGAAATCACGCAGGATAAGCCAGGCATGTGTTCGGAATGCGGTATGAATTTAGTGCCGGCGAAACAAAAAGTAGCGAAAGAATCAAGCCACGATGAGCACAATAAACACGCCGGACATTCCACGAATATCTTCAAAGCGAAGTTTTGGGTGAGCTTTATTTTGTCCATCCCAATAGTCGCGTATTCCGACATCGCGCAAAATCTTCTCCACTATCAAGCTCTGGCGTTTCCGGGCTCCGCGTATCTGTCATTCGCATTTGCTTCGATTATTTTTTTCTACGGCGGCTGGGTATTTATCACTTCCGCTTATCGCGAACTTAAAGCCAGGCTTCCGGGTATGATGACTTTAATCGCACTTGCGATCTCGGTCGCGTATTTCTATAGCGTCGCGGTAACTTTTCTTGGACAAGCGGACACGCTTTTCTGGGAGCTTGCGACATTGATTACAATCATGCTTCTCGGCCACTGGCTTGAGATGCGCGCCGTCTCCGGCGCGCAAAGCGCTCTCAAAGAACTCTCGAAATTATTGCCGGATGAGGCGGAGGTAATTAGAGGCGGAAAATCAGAGATCATTCCACTCTCTGAATTAAAGAAAGATGATGTTGTGCTTGTCCGGCCGGGTGGCAGGATTCCGGCAGACGGAATCGTAAAAGAAGGAATATCGGACGTCAATGAATCCGTCGCTACGGGAGAATCAAAGCCAGTGCCGAAAAAAGAGGGTGGCGCGGTCATCGCCGGCACGACCAATGGCGACGGGTCTTTAAAAATCACAGTTGCGAAAATAGGCGATGAAACTTTTTTGGCTGGTGTCATGCGGCTTGTAGCCGAGGCGCAAAGTTCCAAATCGCGCCTTCAGATGCTCTCGGATCGCGCCGCTTACTATTTAACCATTATCGCGGTAGTAACTGGTGGAATTACTTTCGCGACTTGGCTTGCGTTCGCTGACCCAGCGTTCGCCATAAAGCGCATGGTGGCGGTTCTTGTTATTGCTTGTCCGCATGCCCTGGGGCTGGCAATCCCGCTTATCGCGTCTATCTCAACAACAAAAGCCGCGCGGAACGGTTTTCTTATAAAGCAGAGGCTTGCTCTTGAGGCGGCGCGAAATATCAATGTGGTTCTTTTTGATAAAACAGGGACGCTCACCCGCGGAGAATTCGGGATCGATAAAATTATTCCGGAGACCGAAGGAAATGAGCTTGAAGTTCTTCAGTACGCCGCTTCCGCGAACAGCCATTCCGAGCATCCGCTCGCGAAGGCAATGATTTTAGAGGCAAAAAAGAAAGGAATTGAAATTCCGGAAGCAAAAAATTTTCAGAGAATCCCGGGAAAGGGCGTCAGGGCGGAAATAAGCGGAGCGGAAGTATTTGTCGGCAGTTTATCGCTTGCGGAAGATCGCGGCCTGGTGTTTTCAAGCAGGATAAAAACGGAAACTGGCACGCTTGCAGGACAGGGTAAAAATATAAATGTTGTGATTAATGGCGGCAAAATACTCGGGATAATTGCGCTTACTGACGTTATCCGCGAGGAATCGCGCGAAGCAATTAAGACTCTCCGCGACATGGGCGTTAAAACAGCCATGATTACCGGAGATACGGAAGACGTGGCAAAATGGGTGGCCCAAGAGCTTGGCATTGATGAATATTTTGCGAAAGTTCTCCCTGGAGAGAAATCGGAAAAAGTTAAATTTTTGCAATTGAAGGGGCAAAAAGTGGCGATGGTCGGAGATGGAGTGAATGACGCCCCGGCGCTCACTCAAGCTGATCTTGGCATTGCCATTGGTGCTGGCACGAATGTTGCGATTGAATCGGCCGGAATAATTTTGGTGCGTAATGACCCGCGCGATATCGCAAAAATTATTCGTTTATCTAAATTAACATATACAAAGATGATTCAAAATTTGTTTTGGGCGACGGGATACAACATCGTCGCGATTCCGCTCGCGGCCGGGGCATTGGCGTTCAAAGGAATATTTCTCGAACCCGCGTTCGCGGCGGTTTTGATGTCTCTTTCAACCGTGATTGTGGCTTTTAACGCGATGCTTTTACGCCATAAAACCCTGTAAGGTTTATATATGTATAAGCTCACGAAAGAAACGCTGAAAATATTTTGGCGGCATAGCCGCAAATACAGCTGGCAGGTAATAGTACTTATCGCCAGCATTCTTGTCGTGACGTTTATTCAAACGTATATCCCGCTTTTGTACCGAGACCTGATTAATTTGCTCACTTCTTCGAGTACTCAAGATAATCTTTCGCCGGCTATACATGTGGTTGTTCTTGTCTTAATAGCTAATATCACGAGAATTCTATTTTGGCGAATCATGAATTTCGTCAATAATTTTTTCCAAGCGAGAGTTATGGGAGATCTGATGAACACTTGCTACCAGTATTTACAGAAGCATTCATATGGTTTTTTCACTTCAAATTTTGTTGGGAGTTTAGTTACGAAAGTAAAGCGTTTCGAGCGCGCGTTTGAGCAAATCACAGATCAATTAGTTTTTGATTTAGGCAGATCATTTTTGGATACCGCTATGATTCTTTTTGTCCTCCTCTGGCAGTATCGAATTTTTGGATTAATTATGACGGCGTGGTGTGTTGCAGTTTTATTGTACGTGTTTATCTTTTCTCGATTCAGGTTGCCGTATGACATACACCGCGCAGAAGTGGATACCAAGACAACAGGCCAGCTTGCCGACACTATTACGAATAATGTAAATATAAAATCTTTTGCCCGATACCCTTTTGAGTACGAACGTTTTGCAAAAGTTATTGACGAGCAATTTAAGGCAAGAAAAAAGAGTTGGGATATAGGAACCGTAGGAGATATAATACAAAGCATTTTCATGATCATTGCGGAATTTCTTGTTATGTATTTCGCGGTAATCATGTGGAGCCGCGGAACCATTATGGTTGGCGATGTTGCGCTTTTGCAGATGTATTTATTGCGCATATTCGATAAGCTCTGGAGCACGGGCCGGAATATCCGCAATATTTACGAAGCGCTCGCGGACGCAAACGAGATGACGGAACTTTTACTACTGCCGCACGGAATTGCTGATGTATCGGGAGCAAAGACGTTTGAAATGAAAAATGGGGAAATCAATTTTGAGAATGTTTCTTTTGGATATCACGAGGAAGGAGCAATACTCGAAAACTTTAGTCTGAAAATCAAGCCGGGAGAGCGGGTTGCTCTGATAGGTCCTTCGGGCGGAGGAAAATCGACCATAACGAAGCTTCTTTTTCGCTTCTACGACATCCGTAGCGGAAAAATTTTAATAGACGGGCAAGATGTTGCCGAAGTAACGCAGGATTCATTGAGGGATAGTATCGCACTCGTTCCTCAGGACCCAATTCTATTTCACAGGAGTTTGATGGAAAATATACGATATGCGAAGCCTACGGCTGACAATGAAGAAGTAATTGCGGCCGCCAAGGCGGCCCACGCGCATGAATTTATTTCTTCATTCCGTCTCGGCTACGATACATTGGTCGGGGAGCGCGGAATCAAGCTTTCCGGCGGCGAACGCCAGCGTGTGGCAATCGCCCGGGCGATTCTCAAAAACTCCCCGATACTTGTTTTGGACGAGGCGACCTCGTCTTTAGACAGCGAAAGCGAAATGTTTATTCAAGATTCGCTTAAAAAATTAATGCAAAACCGCACAACAATTGTTATTGCGCATCGTCTATCCACGATTACGCAGATGGATAGGATTGTTATTATTGACGAAGGAAAAATTATCGAAGAAGGAAAGCACGAAGAATTGCTCAAAACGCAGAAAGGAACTTATCAACGGCTTTGGGAAATACAGGCAGGAGGATTCGCGGCGGCTTAAGTTTTATTAGTATAAAATCCGCGAATTGTTTTGGCGCTGTAATATAAAGCAAAGAAAAAAATTATCGCGAGTATCTGGTTAATCCAGAAAAATAAATCGAATGAGTTTTTATTTTCTCCGGAGAGTGCCGTTACGGCATGGTATTCAAAAACCGACAGAGCTCCTACGGAGATAATAAACGTCAAAATATTTGCCCACTTCTGCCGCGGGTTCAAAAATCCGGCAATGACTCCCACCGACACTATCACAAAGATGGATATAGATGTGGAAAAGAATATTCTGTCCATAAAAAATGGATAAGTCAATATCATAATCGCGTCTCCCGAGACGAATAGCTTCCGGACAATATCGCCGTAATAATGGCTACGTGTAAAGATAGGCCCCCAGCGGTCGTCTTTCCCCTCATCTTCTATGGAATGGCTAACCATACATCTATATTATATACTTTAAATACAATGTCCAAATTCTATAACGCGAAACGGAAAAGGAATTTGTATGACCCGAATTCAGATATTCCCTTTAAGATATCCAGATCAAAGATTGACCTATTTCTAAATTGTCCCAGATGTTTTTATTTAGATCGCCGCTTGGGCGTTGCCCAGCCGCCGGGGTATCCGTTTTCTCTAAATTCCGCAGTAGACAAATTGCTAAAAAAAGAATTCGACATGCACCGCGCGAAAGCGACGGCGCATCCCTTGATGAAAAAATACAAATTAGACTTAGTTCCTTTTCCGCACGAAAAATTAGATGAGTGGCGCGATGCCTTAGGCGGAGGAATGCAGTATCACGATAAAGATACAAATCTAATCATAACGGGCGCGATTGACGATGTTTGGCACGATTCAAAAGGCGAAGTGAGCATCGTTGATTACAAAGCAACGTCTAAGGATGGCGAAGTCAGCTTGGACGCGGATTGGCAGATCGGATACAAGTGGCAGATGGAAATGTATCAGTGGCTGTTCCGCAAAAATAATTTTAAAGTTTCAGACACTGGGTATTTTGTATACGCAAATGGAGACGCGGATAAAGAAGCCTTCGACGGGAAATTGGAATTTGATATAAAAATAATCCCGTATAAAGGCAAAGATGATTGGGTTTCTGGCGTTATAAACAAAATTCACACATGCCTTTCGTCTAAAGAGATTCCAAAATCCTCTCCCGAGTGCGACTACTGCGCGTATCGTGCGGCTACTCGCGAATTCGAGGGGGAAGTTGTATAATCTTGCTATATGATCGCGCATGTTAGCATACACGTTTCGAATTACGAGAAAAGCAAGGATTTTTATGTGAAAGCCCTTGCACCGCTTGGGTATGAAGTGGTTATGGATTTGCCCCAACACAAGGTGACGGGATTTGGCGTGAAGGGAATGCCAGATTTTTGGATCGTTGAAAGAAAGGAGAATCTGGGAGGCGAGCATGCCGCAATACTTGTCGGAGACAAATCCATGGTTGACGAATTTTATAAAGCCGTGCTCGAGGCAGGAGGAAAAGATAATGGCGCGCCGGGAATCAGGGAAGAATACAGCCCGGATTATTATGCAGCATTTGTTTTGGATCCGGACGGCAATAATATCGAAGCCGTCTGTTTTAAATAATGTCATCCCCGATCGAGGAGATAAAAAAACGGGTGGATATTGTCGATTTGATCGGCTCATATATCCGGCTTTCCAAGGCAGGCGCTAATTTCAAGGCGGTCTGTCCCTTTCATAATGAAAAGACGCCGTCCTTTTATGTTTCTCCGGCGCGGGAGATTTGGCACTGTTTCGGATGTAATGCCGGAGGGGATGTATTTAGATTTGTGATGACGATAGAGGGGATTGAGTTTCCCGAAGCGCTCGATATGCTCGCGCAAAGAGCGGGAGTGGTTTTGAAGCGGGAAGATCCTAGGATTTCCGGAGAAAGGAAAAGGCTTTTAAATCTCGTTGAGGATGCGACGAAATATTTTTCTTCAGAGCTTCTTGAGAATAGTGAGGCCAATAAATATTTGTACTCAAGAGGGCTTAAAGAAGAAACTATAAAAGACTTCAGGTTGGGCTTTGCCGCAGACGGATGGGAAAATCTTTTGAAGCATTTGTCGCAAAAGGGATATAAGCCGGAAGAAGCGGCGAAGGCCGGGCTTGCTATTTTGAGCTCAAATCCAGACGCAAGAACAAAATTCTATGACCGCTTCAGGTCGCGAATAATGTTTCCGATAGCCGATACCTCCGGACGAGTTGTCGGTTTTTCCGGGCGTATATTCAATAAGGAAACAAACGAGGGGAAATACATCAATACGCCGAACACAGTTCTCTACGATAAATCAAAAATTCTCTATCTCTGGGATCGCGCGAAAAATGATGCAAGAAAAGAAAATTCCTGTATTGTCGTCGAGGGGCAAATGGACGCTTTGATGTCCCACCAGGCCGGGATAACAAATACCGTCGCGACTTCCGGAACGGCTCTTGGATCCAGCCACCTTTTTTTGATAAAGCGCCTTGCTTCGAAGTTACTGTTAGCTTTTGATAATGATGAAGCCGGAGAGACTGCTTCAAAGAGGGCTTACGAGCTAGCTTTGGATTCTGGATTTGAGGTCCATGTTATTAATGTTCCTGAAGGGAAGGACCCCGCGGAGACTTTGGCTTTGGATCCTGTGCTTTGGACGGGTGCGATAAAAAATGCTAAGCCGGTGATCGCTTTTTTTCTCGACAATTTAGGGAAAAAATTTGGAGGAGATTTGCATAAAATAAGGACGGAGGCAAGGACGGCCGTCCTCCCGTATATCGCGCGGTTCTCAAGCGAGATTGAAAAAGCGCACTGGATTCAGGAAACCTCAAAAGTTTTACAGTTGAAAGAGGAGCCACTATGGGAAGAGATTAAGAAGATTTCGGTTTTGGGGAGAGGTGGCAATTCTTTTACTAAGGAGGTCAAGTTTGTTAATGTCGATCCGAAAACTCGTCGCCATCTAGTTGAAGAAAGGATTTTAGGTATGTTAAAGTGGAAAGCTGGCTTACCTTTTGGTGTTGGAGAAAATTTGAAGAACTTGTTTTCAAAGGAGAATTCGCTTATGCTCGAATCGGTCTTGGCGGGAAACAGCGATTTTGAAACGGAACTTTCGAAACTTTCGCTGGAAGCGGAGTTGTTATACGGGGACGCGGATAACATGGAGGAGGAGGTGAAAAGTCTTGTTTCAGAGCTCGAAAGAGAAGTGGTAAGGGCGAAACTCGAATCGCTTTCGGAAGAAATAAGAAAAACAGAAGCCGCGGGAGAAGGCGAAAAACTCGCCCAATATTTAAAAGATTTCCAAGATGAGTCTCGCAAACTTAATTATTTATGGCAAGAGGCAAAATTAAAAAAATAAAGTCCGTCTCTGGCGGAAAAACTCTAAAGAAAGCTAAAGTTCCAAGGAAGCCAAGAGCCATAAAAGCATCGGAAGAATTCGCGGAAGGGAAAGTGGAAGGGCTTCTGGAAAAAGGCAAGGGGCGCGGTTTTATAACGTACTCGGAGATTTTGAATTTGTTCCCGCATATCGAGGATAATATTATTTTTCTCGATGATTTATATAGAAAATTGGAAGAAATTGGAATATACGTTTTAGAGGGAGAAAAATTGGAGGTCAAAGAAAAAGGGGTGAAGGCGCAGGAGGAAGCGACCGGAGAGTTCAGCACGGATTCCGTGCAGATGTATTTGAGGGAGATTGGAAAAATTTCCCTTATCAGCGCGGATGAGGAAAAAGAGCTCGCGAGAAAAATAGAGAAAGGGGACCAGGAAGCGAAAAATAAGCTTGCCAAGGCGAATTTGCGCTTAGTGGTCTCAATCGCTAAAAAATATGTCGGGCGCTCCCCGAATTTGACGCTACTTGATTTGATACAAGAAGGAAATCTGGGGCTTTTCCGAGCCGTTGAAAAATTCGATTGGAGAAAGGGATTTAAATTTTCAACTTATGCCACTTGGTGGATCAGGCAGGCGATAACAAGAGCGCTTGCTGATCAGGCGCGGACCATTCGTATCCCGGTGCACATGATTGAGACTATCTCGAAATATCAGCAAGTTGTCCGTAGGCTGACGCAGGATTTGGGTCGCGAACCATTGGCAGAAGAGATTGCTTCCGAGATGAATATTGAGGTTGATAAAATAAGGCACATTCAGAAAATTTCGCAGGAGACCGTATCCTTGGAACAGCCAGTCGGCGAAGATGACGAAGATTCCTTACTCGGAGATTTTATAGAAGACGAAAAAATATTATCCCCGTCGCAGGAAGCCGCACGCCGTCTCTTAAAGGACCAGTTTCACGAGATTCTAAACGATCTTGCTCCGAGGGAGCAGAAAATTTTGCGCTTGCGTTTTGGTTTGGATGACGGGATTTCGCATACTTTAGAAGAAGTCGGCAAGGAATTCGGCGTCACCCGCGAGCGTATCCGGCAAATTGAGGCCAAAGCTTTGATGAAAATACGCGATCACGACAAGGCTAAAAAATTGGAGGGGTATTAGTTATTGCAAAAAATTTCATTGTCTGCTATATTTATATAGAAATTTTTTATGGAGGACGTAAAAAAGATGACAAGAGCTACTTTGGAAATTCTACCGATGGTTACTGTGCTCAAGTTCCATGTTGAGCCGGACCACTACAAGTCAGAGGCATGCAATGTATTTTGCTTAGACTGTCGTTGGTGTAATGAGCACTACGAAGAGTTTTATCGCCAGGAGGGTTATAGCAACCCGGATAGGAATTATTTTGCTGGAGGGGCGAAAAAACTTGCCTCCCCGCAGAATGATGGCGAACTTACATCGACCCTCAAGGACATTCTTGATTTGCTGGTGCTCCACGATTGCCACAGGGTTAATCTCGGAGTTCATGTGAGTTGCGGCAAGTACAGCAGGAAGTTCGGGTCTCTTGAGGAAGAAATTCAGTTTTATCAGCAGGAGCTTCTGAAAGCCCGGCAGGCACTTTGGGATTACCTTCGGAGCAAAAACTATGAGGCAGAAATTCATATGTATCTGCTCGATTGGGAGGGTATGCACGAAATGAAGATCTAAATTAGCCTAGAATCTATAGCAGAAGACCCGAGACACTTCAAGAGCGTCTCGGGTTTTTCATTTGCTTGCGGGCGCGGCGGATATTTACGGTTCGTTTTCCTTGTTGCTTTCGTAGTGAGCGAAAAGATTATGGTCCCCCCAGTAGTTATCTGTACTCGTGATTCCTTGGATTACCAATTTCTTTTTTTTCTTCTTTTTTTCCGCGCCCCAGTCTTTTTTGCTACCCTTTTTGCCTTCTTTTTTCTTAACCATCTCTCCACCCCCAAAGAATTTCTACTATTATAACTTATCATTGCGGATTTAGTTTTCAGTTTTCCATTTCCAAGTCAAGTGAGAGCGAATTAATGCAAAAACGCTGGCCGCCCGGCGCGAGACCGTCCTGGAAAACATGCCCCAAATGCGATCCGCAGTTGGCACAGATGACTTCCGTCCGGCGCATGCCGTAACCCTCGTCTTTCTCAAGCTTAATTTTTCCTTTCTCGACAGGCTTGGTGAAACTTGGCCAACCTGTGCCCGAATCGAATTTATCCTCGGACGAAAAAAGCGCTACCCCGCAAGCCTTGCATCTATACGTACCATTTTCATGGCTATCCCAGTAGATGCCCGAAAACGCGGGCTCCGTCCCTTTTTCCCTAAGAACCATATATTCCTCCGGAGTAAGCTTTTTCTTGAATTCCTCTTCTGACTTTTGAGTTTTATCCATAATTCTATTATCTCAAATTGTCGGCTTTCTTTCGAGTATATTAAATTGACAGAGGATTCCATAACATGTATCTTTAACCCGAAGTTCTTATTAAAAATCTGGAGGTGTTTCATGAACGAATATGCGAAAGCAGGAGTTGATCCGAACAAAGTACGCGTGTTTGAAAGAGTTATGAAGGGAATTGCGCAACGAACGCGGTATTTTCCAGAAAGTCGCAAGGTAATGGTAACTCAGATGGCTCATTCGGCAGGTTTTCAGTATGTGGGGAGCAAAAAACATTCCTGGGGGACGACCAAAGAAGGCCTAGGAAACAAAAACTGGCTCGCCGAATGGATGTATAAATTCGGAGATATGAAGCCGCATTACCAAGAAATAGGAATCGATGTGGTGCTGATGGCGGCGAACGATGTCATTACTTCAGGAGCTTTGCCCGTTTTGATCATGGACGAAGTTTCGGCGGGGGATTCCGATTGGTTTTTGGACGAAGCGCGTGCGCGAGATCTAGGCGAAGGGTTCTATTCGGTGGCGAAGACAATTGGCGCGGCGCTCGGAGGAGGGGAATCCGCCTCGCTCCGTTACTTAGTGAACCCTTTGCCGCCGGTGTATAGTGCTCCTGTCATGAGCGCTTCCGTAGTCGGCATCATCTGCCCGACGCAGCGAATGATTTTCGATGATGTTCGTCCGGGTGACGTAATTATGGGCGCGTCTTCATCAGGGATGCACGCAAATGGATTCACTCTCGCATTCAACAAAGCGCTTACCCTGCCCGATAAATTTATGGGCAAACTCC
>Ga0155594_106_pt3 | contig 7428 bp, 6 predicted proteins | sample RifCSPhighO2_12_FD_107251 | JGI IMG/M metagenome (GOLD analysis project Ga0155594, IMG submission 107251) | Candidatus Giovannonibacteria bacterium RIFCSPHIGHO2_12_FULL_43_15
ATATGTATTTGGAAAATAAGAGGCAGGGTGGAAAATTCGCGAGCATCAATGACGCCCTAGTTTATATCCGCTGTCCGCAGAGGCTTCGCGATCAAATCGGCCCGTCGAGCCGCTATCAATACGGAAAAACCGAAATGGTTAAGCTATTCGGCGAAAAAATCAAAAAAGAATACCCGATTCCACTGGGCACATTGGTCGGCGGGCTTATTTCGCAATTCGCGAGCACTCCAATACACCTCGCACTATATTGTTTCGTTTTTGCTTATTCAAGGATCTTCAAACAAAAAAGGAAGGACGCTTCTACCGCAATGTGGAAAATAGACGCGTCAACGAAGAATATCTGATAGCACGGATTCAGCAACCCATGAAAAAAGAATTAATCATTATCGGTGTCATTCTTCTATTGGGATTATCCCTGTATTCGCTTACCTTGCGCGGCGAGTTTGGCAATCCCGGACCCGGCGACTTCAAAAATAATTTAGACCAAGCGGCGCGGCCCTTTGAACTTTCTCCAGAGCGGGGGAGATACGTTCACATAGTGAATTTAGCAGAGCGAGGCAAGTATGATTTAAGTCAGGAATGGGCGGAAGTTGCGTATCCGGACGTCGGTATCTCAAATGGAAAATATTACAGTTACTTTGCTCCGGGGACTTCTTATTTTGCTCTACCCTTTTATCTTTTGGGCGCCAAGTTTAATCTTGCTCAAGTCGCGGTATTTTTTGCCGAAATTTTAGTGAGCATTATCTCGCTTGTTTTTATATATAAAATCGCGAAAAATGTTTTCTCGCTGACGGCGAGGGCTTCTCTATTCTCCGTTTTGGTTTTTGCTTTCGCGTCCACCGCTTGGAGTTATTCAGTCACGCTCTATCAGCACGCTTTCACGGTGCTTTTCATGACGACGGCGTTTTACGCCGCGTGGAAATTCGCAAAAGAATCGGGATGGAGGGCGTGGCTCTACGCTTCCTGGGTCTGGGTTGCCTACGCGCTATCTATCACAGTTGATTATCCAAATGTGATTCTAATGCTCCCGATTATGGTCTATTTCGCGTACTCAACTTTCTCCGTTAAAAAATTGGAAGAAGGATTCTCGCTCACGATAAAATGGGCGGCGGTCGCGACATTTTTAGTTTTTGCTTTAATAACCGGATTGCACTTTTGGCATAACGCACACTATTACGGCAGTTGGCATCAATTAGCGGGCGGCCTCCAAAGTTACCGGCATCCGGATGAAATCGCGAATAACGCGAGCGCGTCGGCCGGGACTACAAAAAATGTCGCTACGTTTTTTTCGGAGCGTGCGATCCCTCACGGATTTTATATCCTGCTTTTCTCCGACGAGCGTGGATTATTCTTTTTCTACCCGATATTTGCATTGTCTTTGTTTGGCATATGGGCATACTCAAAAAAATCGCGCGAAGGGGGCGTTTCTGCTGAATATATTCTCGCCGTCGCGTTAATTTTGACGAATCTCACGCTCTATTCTTCTTGGGGCGACCCGTGGGGCGGGTGGGCATATGGTCCACGCTATTTGATCCCGTCGATGGCGTTTCTCTCGATCTTTGTTGGCGTATTTATATCCAGTGGCGCGTATACAGGGCTTAAAAAATTTCTCGCGTTTCTGCTTTTCCTTTATTCTTCCGCGGTGGCGCTCTTGGGCGCGCTTACCACGAATGCCGTCCCGACCAGAGGGGAGGCTATGCTCTTGCCAATTAAAAAATATAATTTCCTAAAAAATATAGATTTTATTTATAGCGACCAAAGCGGAAGCTTTATTTATAAAACTTATTTATCCGGCAAATTGAGCCTCGTGGCGTATTATCTGATAATCTATATCGCAATCGCGCTAGTCGTAGCGCTTGTTTTAATCGCCTCCCGAGATAAAAAACATGGCTGAAGCATTTGTAATTAGAAAATCATCGTTTAGGATATTTAGGCGCTTTGGTGAAATTTTCAGACCGGAGAGTTGGATTTTTCTGTTGGCTTTTCTCACGGGTGTTATCGCGACGGCGTGGTCATACTCGCATGGATATATTACCGCTTACGGCGATGCCGAATCCCATTTGAATATCGCGAAGCGCGTGATAGACAGTTTAACTCCGGGTTTCGCGCAACTCGGAGGCATTTGGCTTCCTCTGCCGCATATTTTTCTGATTCCATTCGTCTATTTTGACTGGCTCTGGCGTTCGGGACTAGCGGGCTCCATCGTCTCCGGGATCGCGTTTATAATCTCGGCAGTTTATATCTATAAGCTGACTTTTCTCTTGACGGAAAACAAATTAGCATCGTTTCTTGCGGCGCTCGTTTTCATCTCAAACCCGAATATTTTGTATCTTCAATCCACTCCGATGACCGAGCTCTCACTCATCGTGTTTTTCGTTCTTTCAAGCTATCACTTTATCCTATTTCTAAAAAATGAAGAGCTGCTCCCGCTCATCATGGCGGCGCTCTTCGGATTTTGCGCCACGCTTTCCCGTTACGACGGCTGGGCGCTCGTCCTGATGGAGGCGGGAATTTTATTTCTGTATTATTTCCCGGTGGCTTTTGGATTTGGCAGAACTGACGAGCCGGAAACGGAATCTGAAGCAAGCGATGATGTCGCCTCGCCCGAAGGCCGCAGTCTACTCGCCGAAACCTGGTCGCTTTTCGAGGGACGCCTGATTTTGTTTTCCACGCTCGCTTTCGTTGGAATCGCGCTCTGGCTTTTCTGGGGATTTTTGATTTTGGGCGACCCCATGTATTTCACGCACAGCCAATTCTCCGCGAACTCCCAGCAGCAAAGCTGGCTTGCGCGCGGCGAGCTTCCCGCGTATCACAATATATTCGTCGCGCTTAAATATTACTTCGTGACAAGCGTGTCGTCCGCCGGAGTTTTCATTTTCATAGCCGCGCTCGTTGGCATGTTCGCTTTTATCTTTAACCGTGAAAATAAAAACAGATTTTTTATTCTGCTTTTGCTTTTAGTGCCATTTTTCTTTAACGTCGCTACGCTTTTTTTAGGCCAGTCCGTTATTTTCATTCCAAGCATTACTCCGATCACTTTTGAGTGGACGCTTTTTAACGTGCGCTACGGCGTGATGATGGCCCCTTTCGCCGCGATTTTTTTGGGATATCTCGCGTATAAAAGCGGGATTTTCGGAAAAGCGCTTCTCGTAGCGCTAATAATAATCCAAACTGCTCTGTATGTGATCGGCTTCTCTCCGGTCTTGGCGCTCGACGACGGAACTCGCGGTCTCTCGTCTTTCATCGCGAAAATTCCTGACGCTCAAAATTTTATGGCGAGCAATTACGACTATGGGATAGTGCTCACGGATGATTACGCTCGCACTGTCAGTATAATTCGCACAAATATCCCGATGAAGAATATAATATATATAGGGAATAAGCCTTATTGGGAAGAATCGCTCGTGGCTCCGGAAAAATACGCGCGCTGGATTGTTATGCAGAAAGACGACGCCGTTTGGAAAAATATCTACGACCGGCCCGAAGTCAACGCGAGATTATTCAAATATTTTAACAAAGTATATACCTCCGAGGATATTCTCATATTCCGCAGGATAGAGGACAATTAATTTAGGCGTTATGAAAGGAAAATATCTGACAATAGCCGGCTTTATAGTAACCCTTCTTTTTTTGGGGGCGATCTCGCTTGTTTCTTATCCGGAAATTTATATCAGGAAAAATTTCAGAGATCGCCTTTTTAAAATTCAGTCTATCGACACAATGAAATATTCCCGCGATCTTGCGCGCGCGAAGGCGAGAGATCCCGGTTTTGATAAAGTTATTGACGCCCAAATGAAGCTTATCACCGAGGCCGGCGCGACGCATGTCGCGATTGGAACGCCTTACGACGAAGAATTTATTTCGTTCCTTAAGCGCTGGGTTGCATCCGCGCGCGCCCACGGCCTTTCAGTTTGGTTTCGTGGAAATTTTTCCGGTTGGGAAGGATGGTTTAGCTATCCCAAAATTACTCGGGCCGAGCACAGGAGATTGCTTAACGTTTTTATCAAAAAGCATCCCGACCTTTTCGAGTCTGGCGATGTTTTTACTCCATGCCCCGAATGCGAAAACGGCGGCCTGGGAGACCCGCGGAATACCGGCGATAAAGCGGGGTATCGTAAATTTTTGATTGATGAATTCGGGGATGCGAAGAGCGTTTTTGGCGAGATTGGAAAGAATGTCGAACTTTACGCTTCGATGAACGGCGATATCGCGAGATATGTCATGGATAGCGCGTCGGCCGAATCTCTAGGAGGCGGGATATTGATAGATCATTATGTCGCTTCCGCCGACGCTTTTGGAAAAGATATCGCTGATATTCGTGAAAAATTGGGCGTAAATATTGGAATAGGGGAATTTGGCGCGCCTATCCCGGATTTAAATGGGAATATGACGGAGGCCGCGCAGGCGAAATTCGTTGAGGCGCTTTTTCGCGCGCTCTATCTTCAAAGCGAAAATATCCCGCTCGTGAACTATTGGGTTTTTGAAGGCGGAACGACCGCGCTTGTCCGCGGGGACAAGCCGCGCGAAGCATATTCGGTAATCAAAGATTATTACCGAATGCCTTCTCTTTCCGGAACAATTTTTGATACTGATGGAAAATATTTAAGCGGAGCCCAGATTGGTTTTGCCGACGGATCGTATTCAGTAAAGACAGATACCGTCTTCTATCAGATTTTCATCCCGCGCGCCCAAAGAAAACTTATTGTTAGTAAAGACGGATACGATACCTTTAATATCGAACTCCCCGCTGATTTCGCGACCTCAACAGTGATGGACATTTATCTCGAATCCACGACGCCGAAACCTTGGTATTCGTTCTAACTGTGTTATAAGCAGTCTCGATTTTCAGGTTATTCCAATTTCCGCTTGTGCCACTATACTCGCGATCGCGGAAATAGTGACTATAAGTAGAATTGTTTCTTTAAGTCTTCTTCGTAAGAAAGCGTGGATTCGAGGTATCGAACGCTATCTTTGAGATCAAGAAGATTTGTGAGAATGGTTATTTCATCCTCGCAAGGGTATGGAATCGCAAAAACGCTTTTTTGAAATTCATAAAACCCGAGGCGCTTTAAATGCCCACGCAAGCTGTCGCGCGTTTTCTTTCTCGTTTCAGGGACATCGAATATGACGATTCTCCATTTGCCGTCCCAGTGCTTCCGTTTTTTAACCGCGAGATTGTATATGAGGTAATTTTTAGACCGAAGTTTTCCGAAGTGAGTAAGCTCGATTTTTCTCTTGTCACCTTTTTCGATTATCTCTACCAGTTTTTTCATTTTCAGAATGCGGAGTGCGCGGAAAAGCTGGTTGCGGTCCAATGAATTCCAAGTCCGATCGCATTCTTCCAAAATCTCTAACCTCTGTTTTCTATCGCGCGTAAAGCCGAGAAGCATGCCTTGCGAAAGCAGGCTCAAAATTTGGACGGTCATTTTTCCGTATCTGGCCATTGAACTAGTTTAGCTGGAGATTTAATAGTAGTAAAGTATTCTCGCGATCGCGAGAATAGTGGCGGGGGTAGTTAATCAACTTTTTATTTTTGCGCCATTGCCTGCACATAAAGAAAAAAGACTCTGCGAGCGCGGGGCCGCAGAGTCTTTTGTTAGTATAATTGGAAGGTCAAGGAGGCGGATTTCGCGACATCAACTGTGATGGATATCCATCTCGAGTCTAATATAAAGCGCTTCTGGTATAATATTTAGTAAATGTTATCATAGTTTTTAAAGCTTGACATTTAGGCAAGTGGTTATATATTATTACGCTAATATTTAAAGACCGTACACGGGCGTCGGATCAAACAGCTTAACTGTTGTTTCCCCAGATGCGACGCCCATGCACGGCCTTTTTTAGTTATAGTTCTGATTTGTGGAAAACTTGCATTGCGTATATTCTTATTATAATATATAAATCAGATATATAACTGGATAAGTTATCCGTCTCGACGGGGAAACCGAGGTGGAAATGTAGAATATGCATTTCAACCAAAAGTTTGCCCACGGTACTAATATAGAAGACGGAATGATGGCCTTTTTCTTATTGAAGAAAAAGGTTTTTTTATTTATTTTAATTCCAAATCTCAAGGAGACGGGGCGCTAAAGCGTACGCGTGCCTCTTTGAGCAGGAATATTAAAAGGTCGAAAGAAAAAATTATTGGAAATATAAATTCAAAACAATGATAAAGAAAATATTAGCAGGATCTCTTCTTCCGGTAATGGCATTCGCGATGAGTGTCACTCCGGCATTGGCGTCTCATTGGTCGTCATCTAACATCTCTGTTGATGTGGACAATAGCGCTTATGTGAAGAACATTGTTAACACCGACGCTTCGACCGGCGGCAACGTCGCGAACGGCGGAAATGCTAATGGTGGAAATGCGAATGGCGGAAATGGCGGCGTAATCGTTACCGGCAATGCAGATGCGATTTCAACCGTGTTGAATGACGTAAATTCCACTTACACAAAGGTGACAGCTTCTTGCGGATGCAGAGGCAACATTGATGTTGATGTGGACAACAACGCAACGGTGAAGAATTACGTTAACACCGACGCTTCAACCGGTGGCAACACCGCGAACGGCGGCGATGCTACCGGTAGTTCCAGCCATCACCACCATCACTCGAGCACAGCTAACGCTGGCGACGGCGGGACAATCGTTACCGGCAATGCGTATGCTGACGGTGCGGTAGGCAACTTGGTGAACTCTACTGTAACTAGGATCCGACGCTAGATCGCTAGAAATCGAATGAATCTTCCTGTCCCCACTTTTTCTGCGGGGGCAGGGGGTTCATCGGTTAGATACTTATTAGACGAATATGCAGATACTGATCTTACTATTATCTCTATTTTTAACTATTCCAGCTTTTGCGGGGACGGCGAGCGTTGAAAATAATATTTCAGTCGAGGCGAATTCCGGGGGAAATTCGGCTAAACCAGGAGAAATAATCGAAGGCCCCGCTTCGGCGGATGTTCAGGTCAAAACCATCATAAATGGCGAGGTCGTGGAAGACATAAAAATCCACAAAGAATCCAGCACTGGGACTGTGAAAATCGAGAAGAAATTTATAAATAAAATAGCAACTAGCGCGCAAGAACAAAATGTCAAACAAAATAAAAACAATGAAAACGATAAATTTTTCAGAAACTTTTTCAAGCGCTTTTTCGGTTGGTTTAAATTTTGGTAAAAAAATAGCGTTTTTAGCGCTTGTTTTAGGCGTGTTTGCTTTGCCCTCCGTAGCTTTCTTGCCCGCAGAAGCTTTAGTGGAGGCGGGGGCACAAGAAGTCGTTATAGAGACCGGCAACGCGCAGTCGGACGTGACTGTTGAAAATACGGCTAACACGAGCGAGGTAGCAGTGGAGAGCGGCGAAACCTCACCGCCGACAGACTTGGAAGCCGAGCTTCCAAGTGGAAGCTCGGCTTCTTCGGATGGAGAGCCG
>Ga0155594_124_pt1 | contig 6443 bp, 7 predicted proteins | sample RifCSPhighO2_12_FD_107251 | JGI IMG/M metagenome (GOLD analysis project Ga0155594, IMG submission 107251) | Candidatus Giovannonibacteria bacterium RIFCSPHIGHO2_12_FULL_43_15
TTTTCTCGCTAGACAAAGAAACTTCGCAACATGAAATAAATATCATCTTTGAAGTAAATATTCCTCAAATACTAAAAATTGAGAGTAAGGAAAGTCATATTGAATTTGTTAATATCAAAAGAGGTGGCCTCAAAAACTCTAATATTCTCCCATCTTCGCTAAAAGATGGGGTACTTGAATGGCTTGAGAATAAAAAACCATTTTTTAAGGAAATATAGAATGATGTTTATTTGTTTTGAAAAAACGTAATCGTGTTTTTTCATCTATACCCAAATTATGCCACAGAAATCGGAGAAAAATAAGGGGAAATGAAAAAGCACAAGAGTGTTAAATACTCTTGTGCTTAGTTTTGGAACTATTAAAATCTCCTTTCTTTGGGCTTGATAGTCTTAATTCCCGTATAAAACTGTAGGGCTTCTGGAATCAAGACGCTTCCGTCAGCTTGCTGATTATTTTCTAAAATTGCCAGCAAGGTGCGAGTTATAGCGACCGCGGTTCCATTAGATATTAAGAATGTTATTTCTGAAAGATGATCATTTAGCGATTAGTTCAAGAAGTTCAATTACTCCTTCTGTGCGTGCAGATGTGGCAATGAGCTTACTTTTTTCCTTATATGCATCGCTAGCATTTCCAACGGCACACTGGATAACACGATCATCATCAAGCCAGTCAGACATGCTATCACCCACCATAAAAACCTTGTCGAAAGCGTCGCCACGAATTAAGTAGTCCACCGCCTTGCTTTTTTTGTGCCTGCATCGTGGGCAATATAAATTCCATATTGTTCGCTGCAATCGACGTCTCGAGATTCCCATACGTCTGGGAACTTAGATCCAATTCGCTCAATGTGTCTAATCATGTCGTCAAGAGCAGCAGGATCAATTGTCCACGTGCCATCCATTTTGCGACGACGCGACCAACAGCCAAGACTACAATTTCTCAAGCCGTTCACAATAATCGCGAATTCTGCAGAATTTGACGAAGGAGGTAGGGCAGGAAGTTGATTTACAAGAGTATTTACATCGCCCGTAATCAATAAGTACTGGCAATTCACACTATTCTTTTCCAATATTTCTTGTACAAGAGCAGACCTGATGAGTTGATATTGTTTTAATCGTTCATCAAGATAGATTGGCTCCAATGAGCCTATCCGGGGCAACAGCAATGCTCCCTTTTCTGCGATAACTGGGGGGAGCTACCGAAGTCGAACTTCGGAATTCCAAGACCCAAATAGTTATTCGAACTGAAAGTTAAAAACTTTTTCCCGTCAATGAAAATTTCAGGATTACTCGACGGGCCGTCAGTTCTGTACATTGTCGGATATAAATCATTGCTCCTAACGTAGTCAACGTATCTTTTAAAATAATCGTACTTGCCCATACTCAAAATTATGCCACAGAAGCCTTGAAAAAAGAAGGGGAAAGAGTTAAAGCTAAGTAGGTTGATTTTTTGGGATTAGAAGGTTATAATGGGTCAAATTTCATTAAAAAAATAAGGAGAGAAAAATGAAAGAGCGTGGTACAGTCATTGTGATATCCGGCCCTTCCGGCGTCGGGAAAGATACAATCATAAACATCATTACTTCTCGGTCTAGCTTTACAAAGTTCCCTACCTGCACAACGAGAAAGCCACGTCACGGAGAAATCAATGGTGTCCACTACCATTTTGTGGATGAAGAAACATTTATATCTCTGTGGCATCGCGGTGATCTACTCGATCATGTAGTTATCACTGGTCATCATTATGGTTTGCCAATCGAAAGACTTGGTAGAGCTTTGGAAGCAGGACAGGATATTATTGTTCACTTGGTAACCGGGAGTGCATTCTTGCTCAAACGTATCATTCCCGATGCCATCATGATTTTCGTCATGCCGCCTTCGCAAGAAGAGATTCTCAAGCGAATGCGTGGTAGGGGGATGACCGAAGAGCAGGTCAATCATCGGTTGCGTGACGATCCAACAACCATGCACTCGGCACATCTTTACGACTTCATCGTAGTTAATCACGACGAAGAGGAATCAGAAACCGCTGAACATATCTTGGAATTTGTATCGCAGCAACACAGAGTGGAACGCAGTTTGGGTTTGCAAAAAACGTGCGGATATTCCAGAATGCTATATATGCATCCAGATTTTTTTGCAACCAAAAACGAAAACAAACTCCGCGAAATAAACGAAATACTTGGTTGGGATTTGAAACAAATCTCCATCGATCTTTTCGAACCGCAAGGCGTGGATGTGGAAACAGTTGTGCACGAGAAAACGAAAGATGCGTTCCATAAAACTGGTAAGTTCGTGCTTGTAGAAGATACAAGCTTAGAGTTTACCGCATGGAATGGACTGCCCGGCGCGCTTATCAAGTGGTTTCTGGACACCGTCGGTAATGAGGGGATCCTGCGAATGTTTGCGGGTGAAACAAACCGGAAGGCAACAGCAAAAACCGCTATCGGGTTCTTTGACGGAACGCAAGCACATGTGTTTGTCGGCAGTGTTTCCGGCATAATCCCAAAAACAGTCCGTGGCGCAGGTGGTTTCGGGTGGGATCCGATTTTCGTACCAAACGGTCACGATAAAAGCTTTGCCGAAATGACATCTGCAGAAAAAAACGCTATTTCAATGCGTAAACTCGCACTTGAGCAAATGAAAGCTGAGCTCGACTCCATCCGACACTTGTCGAAAAGATCAATAGCTTCGCGGCCAAACTGAATCGCCTGTTCGTTGTCACCCGCTCGCTTGTTGAGCATGGCAAGTACATAGGCGTACTCGGCAGCATTGCGAGGATCCACTTCGCGTAGATCGTTGAGGGTTTTTTTGAGATGTACGTACTGCATAAGATCAATCTCCTTTCCTGTTTGATGTCTGGTAAATTCTCCGAGGACAAAATGAAAAAACTCATCCGTTCTCTGCCAATCAACGAATTCAGTCGGACCGAACCAGTTGGCGATCTCTTGCTCGGCTTCTTGGGTTGTACCCGAAGCATGTACGAGATTTTTGCAGGCGCTTCCCACTACATTTGCCAGGTCAGGTGTATTGATGGAGAAATCGCCACGGATTGTACCTGGAGCTGCCTTGTAAGGTAAGGTGTGACCGATAAATTTCCGCACTGTTTCAATAGAGTGAATGCCTTCGAGTACCATCGCCATTACCGGACCCAGAGTCAGATAATGATAGTTCCACTCCTTAATCTTTTGTCCGATAGCCAGCGCGTCATTGGTTCCAAGAATTTCAACAGGATCGATTTGGTACTCTCGATAGGTTTCGAGAGTCTTTTCTCCCATGCCTCGAATCCAATCTTCGGATTTAGGGAAGTGACCATCCAACTGCTTGCGAGTCGGGAAAACTAACTTACATGCGACAATCTTGAGTCCGGCCTGCTCGAAACGCTGGAATATGACTCCAATGAGACCGCGTTTAACAGCGTCCGGTTTGATAAGTACAAGCGTTCGTTCGCCCAGCATCTTCTGTAAGCGTTCTTTCATCCGTTATTTCTCCTTTATTAATGTGCGATTTTAAGAAACCCGTCATGATCAATCTAACACAATTCTAAAATATTTACAAGATCATGTACTAGATGTGCTTTCTTGATATTCATTTTTCAAAAAGCATTCAACATATATCTTGAACTGTTTAGTTTAGTTGGTCAATCTTTACAAAATAGAAAAAATCTATTCAAATAAAAAGATGAAATTATACTGACGCCTTATAATTGTATTAAACTTAAACCCATGAATTACTATATCTTTCTCTATTATTTCGCAGGTATTCTACAAGATTTTCTTCTAACTCTAAATTGGCGATTCATCGCAAAAGAAAAAAAAGTCCAAGCTTCAATTTTATCCTTTTTGGTTACAATAGTAACTATGACAGTGCTTTATAATATTTTAACTAGACTTGATAGCCAGCGAAGCATAATTGCAATTTTAATCTATGCCACTGGCATCGCGACCGGAACTTTTCTTGGGATGAAATTTAAGTGGGGGCTGGAGGGCAAAAAATAATCACCAATAAATTCGCAGATTTTTTTTAAAATAATCGTATTTTTTCATCTGTACCCAAATTATGCCACAGGAATCGGAGAAAAATAAGGGAAAAGGTCAGTATGCAAGATATGCTAAACTTTTTTGAATAAAATTAGTATCAAGGCGCTTGCCTGAACCGCCCCAAATGCTCCTGATTGCGGTTAGTTTATCTTCTAAATTTGGATAAAACAGTTTCTCCTCTCCTTGAAGAATATTTTTGAACTCGGGTTCGTTGAGTAAAATCACATTTATTACTTCGGAAAGTTCCCACAAAACTCCGCTATTTCTATCTAGAGATCTATACTCCGCTGGAAATAACTTTTCAAAATAGTCAAAAAATGCGAAATGAGTTATTTCATGAAAACAGACCCTAAGTTTGTCGGAGCCGCTTTTTTTATAAAATACTTGAAATGATTTGTCGTCTACAAATCTGGGGTTGCAGTCAAATATGGAAACGTAGCCTTTGTAATTTTCTTTGCCGCAATCTAAACCAAAATATTTCTTAATCGCAGTAAAATATAGATCAGATTTTTGATTTATAATACCCGAGAGTTCTGAAATCGAAATTTCTATCTCAGCCCTATTTTCTTTGTAGAATTCATCAATATATTTCTTATAATTCTCCAAATTTATATGAGGGTGATCTTTTTTTATCCGCAAACCAAAATCAACTCCCGAAACGCTGAAATTACGAAATTCGGCATAAACTTGATAATCGAGTTCGATATTCAAACCAATTTTTATCATATAAAAATAATGTAGCCTCCCCACCCTAAAAGCAAGGGGGGGTTTCCGAAGTTCGACTTCGGATTGCTCCTCGTTTTTTCAATTTATATTTCTAAATACTATTTGTAAGCGCCTCGCTGTATGCCCTCGTTGCCACAAGATAGATTTCCCTTCTTTAAAATCAGTGCTCTATAATTCTAATCGAAGCTATTCCCATTTTTTTTGCTTTTATCTCCGCGATCCCGCCGATCGGAAAAGTTACCTTCGGCTCAATGTGGCCGAAATCCGCATTTCCAATAATTGGGATGTTGTTCAGTTTTTTCTTTCCGGAAATAATTCTTTCGAGGTTTTTTCTGGACATTTTAGATTCGTTCTCAAATCTGCCAAACACTATTCCGCGTACCCCACCAAATTTGGGCAATTGAGTTAAGGATTCTAAATCCCTATCAAATAAATTCGCATTAGTAGAAGCATCGTCTTCTAAAAATAAAATTGTCCCATCTAGCTCCGGCATAAATTCTGTCCCCTGAAGAAGATTCAGTGTGCATAAATTTCCGCCAACGATAATTCCCCTAGCCTCTCCTTCGTTCAAAATCCATAGCCCTTCGTTTTTGGTGAAATTTCTATCTTTTTGGTTCATGTACCACTTGTCGTTACTCCACGCTAGAGACCGTACAATCTCAAAAGGTTCTTCATTAAATAGACATTTTTTGAAATATTCTAGGGTGTATTCAAAGCCGATTTCCTCACCGAAACTCGAATAGCTAGGTCCGGAATAAGTTACAAGTCCAGTCTTTGCGTATATTGCGTTAGATAAAGCTGTAATATCCGAATATCCGCAAATTATTTTAGGGTTGTTTTTTATCAACTCGTAATCGAGGATTGGCAATAATTGGTTGGAATTAAACCCTCCAATCGTTGTCATGACGATCTTAACAGAGGGATTCTTAAATGCTTCATGAAAATCCTCAATGCGCGACTCGATGGAAGAAGATTTTACTTCATCGCTCTCCTCGGAGTGTTCCGAAAAAGATATCTTCAAACCTATTTCTTCAAAGCGCCGATTCGCAATCTCTCTTACTGATTCCGAAATAATACTCAAACTCATAGCAGGAGAAATAATCCTCATTTCATCATTTCGCTTTAATTTTGATGGAAAAATCATAATTATACCCAAATTATGCCACAGAAATTGGAGAAAAATAAGGGATAAAAGAAAAAGCGCCCTAGCTTTGGAGTGGCTTGCGGCGCAGAATTCTAACGAACAAATTCAACCTTCAAATCGCGCTTTAGGGCGGAGGCAATTTTTTGCAAAGTATCTGTTGTAAAATTCTGCTGCCCTGCTTCCATGCGGGCAACGTTGCTTTGAGTCGTACCTATTTTACCAGCGAGCTCTGCTTGAGATATACCCTCCTTTTTTCGCAATTTCGATATTTGATAAGCAATTTCAAGCTGTTTGCCGTATTCATTATAGTATTTCCTTACTTTGCGATCTTTGAGTTGCTCCGCAAGATATTTTTGAAAATCTACTGCTTTATATTTTTTATTTGATTTAATTTTCATATATTTCTTTATTGTTTAATACATCTAAATAATAATTTTCTGCTCGCTTTATTTCGTTATTGGGAGTCTTCGGTGTCTTCTTCAAAAATGCATGCAACAGGATAATTGTTCGACCTACGAATGTGAAGTAAAAAAG
>Ga0155594_112_pt1 | contig 5725 bp, 6 predicted proteins | sample RifCSPhighO2_12_FD_107251 | JGI IMG/M metagenome (GOLD analysis project Ga0155594, IMG submission 107251) | Candidatus Giovannonibacteria bacterium RIFCSPHIGHO2_12_FULL_43_15
TGACCTCTGGTTGGTCCAATGAAGATATTTCTAGGGTCTTAGGATAATTGCCCGCCGTCAAAAAATCAGAAAACGAGCCCGCGCGGATTCCTCCCCAGACCCCTCCTCCGCGCGGACAAAATCCAAATCAAAAAAGAGCCGAGACAAAGCGGAAAATCCTTTTCCCCAGAAAATAGATTTCCGCTTTGTCTCGTCCGCATTTCGCCCCGCCACCTGCCCGAAGTATTGAGGGCAGAACCCCGAAAGAAAAACACCCTTTCCTTTTTCAAAAGAAATTTCACCCCCGCCAAATCAGAAATGCAAGGAGTGTTTTTTCTTTCGGGGTTTCCGCCGAGGCTCTGCGAGGCGGTGGCGGGGCTTTCGTTCGTTACGAATTTTTGATAAAGTAAGTTCGAGTGAAGTCGTAAAGACACTCAACACTCTCATAATATATCACATTTTAGTGCAATATGTATGTGAATTATGCACAATCGCCGCCAAGAATTTCCGCCAAACGGTAGTTTGGTTCGAGCGCGAAGGCGGAGAGACAAAAAGCCAAATTGCAAGGAATGACACGAATGGAAATTTCACGCTTGTTGCTGAAGAAAAACTCAAAGACGGTATTTATAAAGTATGGGCTGAAGTAATTGATGATCGTAAGGCCAAAAGCATTCCCTCCGAGAAAATAACTATTTCTATAGAGCGTCCGGCGATTTTAAGAATCGGCTCATGGGCCGTGGGGTTTCTTTCGGTAGTCATTCCGCTTATTGCGCTCACCCTTCTCCTTGTGTATTTGGCGTGGCATTGGTGGCACAAGTTTGCGGCCATGCGAAAAAGAATAAAAAAGGAAATCGGCGAGGCAGAGCACGTGCTTCACAAAGCATTTGGTTTATTAAAAGAAGCCATTCGCGAGCAAATTAAAACACTTGAGAAGGCCAAAACAAAACGGCAGCTCACTGAAGAGGAGGAAAAAATTATCAAGCAACTCAAGAAAGATTTAGATGACGCGGAAAAGTTTGTAAGAAAAGAAATCGAGGATATTGAGAAGGCAGTAAAATAAAGTCATAAAGACACTCCAGAACTATTTGTATGCGACTCGACCTTGAAAAAGAATTCTAGATGTTCTATATTTTAAAAAAGCTCATCAAAAAAAGGAGGTGATTGCATTGGCGAGCAAAAGAGCGCTTCGGCGCAGGAGTTGCGGAAGGAAGGCAGCTTTTACCATGGAGGATAGAGCTTACGCGGCGGCTCGAGAAGCGTCAAAAAGAACGAGTAGAAAGATCTGGCATTATTTGTGCCGATTCTGTCGCAAGTGGCATATCGGCAGACCTAAATTAGCCCCGAAGGGCGCCCGCCGACCGAAAAGTTGGCAAAGCTTACTCGCGTCTTCGTAAGCCGCTAAGCCGTTCTTAGCTGAAAAAGAAAACTCGCAGGGCCCTATGTCTTGCGAGTTTTTATATCAAGTTTTCTCGAAAAATAAGCATAAGCCGCGCCTCCAGCCAGGCCACCCAAGAGATTCATTAAAAGGTCATCCGCGGTATCCGGGCCGTTGCCGAGGCGTTTTTGTTCGCCATGATAGTAACGATCTTCGAGATATTCTTCTATTTCATACAGACTGCCAAAAAGACCAACAAATGAAATTGATATGAAAAACATAAGGGCAAGCGATATTTTATGACGCTCGCGATACTGGGAGAACATCGCGATCGCGACTGACATAATTGCGGCCCCGCCGATTATATGGGCTGCCTGATCATACCAAGAAAATTTAGCGTAGAGATGCCCAACGTCTCCCAGTGCATCAAGCCAGAGCGATATGCCGGATACTATATACGGAAGCGTTGGCAAGATAACGCCCTCGCGTTTAAATATATAGTATATTATTTCTATGACGACCAAGGAGCCGATAGAAGTAATTAAAAGCCCTATCCATGAAAAATAAGCCGCGTATGGAAGAAAGCCGAGGAAATTAAGCGATTCGAAGCCGATTAGAGAAAGTAGAAGAATTCGTGCTAACGCCATTATTATATTAGTATAATGATTATTATGCGTTTTGAGAAAGGAAAATCTCTGAAGGGGCTTACCACACTCGGCATCGGGGGAAAGGCAGATTTTTTTATAGAAATTAAGACGGAAGAAGATTTGAGGTCGGCATTGGTCGAGACAGCAGGAAAGAGAATGGCGTGGCATATAATAGGGTCGGGGTCGAATATAGTGGCGTCAGATACGGGGTGCAAGGGCGCTGTAGTAAAAATAGGGATCAATAATTTTAAAAAAACTGGCGACAAGATTTATGTTGGCGCGGGGAATAATCTTCTTCTGTTTATAAAAAAGGTAAATAAGCTTGGATTTGGCGGTATGGAAAAGATGGCTGGGATTCCTGGAACAGTTGCGGGAGCGATCTATGGAAACGCCGGAGCGTACGGGCAGGAAATTAAGGACAGCGTGTCGAGAGTTAAAATATTTGATAGCGAAGAATTTAAATGGATCAAGAAAGGAGATTGCGAATTTGGTTACCGGACAAGCGTATTCAAGGAAAAGAAAGATTGGATAATCGTCGGCGCGGAATTTCACTTGGCGACCGGGTCGCCAAGTGTATTAAATAAAATTTCAAAAGACATTATCAAGCTGCGCGAGAAAAAATATAAGCCGGGTTTATTATGCCCAGGCAGCTTCTTTAAAAATATTATTATAAAAGATTTGAAGCCAATAGTTAGGAAAAAACTCTTGTCAAAAATTGATAATTCCAAAATTATGTACGGAAAAGCGCCGGCAGGATATTTATTGGAAGAAGTTGGGGCGAAAGGTATGTCCTGCGGCGGAATACGCGTCGCGAAACATCACGGGAATCTTATTTATAATGCTGGAGGGGGGAGAGAGAAAGATATCAAAAACCTAGCACGTATTCTGAAAAATCTGGTCAGGAGAAGATTTGGCGTCAAGCTCGAGGAAGAAGTGCAGTATTTAACATGACAAAAAAAGAACGCGCAAAAAAAATCTTGGCGGCATTGCGTAAACTGTATCCAGATGCGAAAATTGCGCTTAAGTACAGAAATAACATGCAGCTTTTGGCGGCGGTTATAATGTCCGCCCAGTGTACGGATAAAAAAGTAAACGAAGTAACTGAAAAACTTTTCAAAAAATATAAAAGCGTTGCCGATTTTGCCGACGCGGATATTAAAACTTTCGAGAAAGAAATTTATCAAACCGGATTTTATCACGCCAAATCGCGTAATATAATCGCGTCAGCGAAGATGATCCGAAGGGAATTTAAAGGAGTTTTACCGAAGACGATGGAAGAAATATTGCGCTTGCCAGGAGTCGCCAGAAAGACCGCGAATGTCGTCCTTGGAAATGCCTACGGAGTAGTTGAGGGAATAGCGGTTGACACGCATGTAAAGCGTTTGTCGAAAGCACTTGGCCTTACAACCGAAACCGATCCAGTCAAAATCGAGCGCGACTTGATGCAGATTATTCCAAAAAAAGACTGGTTCAAATTTACTTATATGCTAATTGACTACGGCCGCAAACATTGTCCCGCCCGCCCGCATAATCACGATTCCTGCCCATTAATACGAATCAAATAAAGGAGTACTACGATATATGGTAGCAATTTACCATTGTGCAATTATTCAGCTATAGCGTAATAATTGGATGATCAAATTTTTAATAAAAACGTGCTTGGTGAAAAAAAACAAAGGCCCGGACTTAGTCGAAGTTGTCTTCGAAGCCGGGTCTTTTTTTGGATGATATCCGTCACTAACCGAAAAGAGTGTCGCCTGCAAGCTCGATGAGTTGCTCGAACATCATTAGCATGAAGGCGACTACCCTTGCCATTGCTCCCCACAGGGATACGGAGCATCTTCCCCACCCATTCTCTGTTGCTTCCTCTCGCGCCTCATCTTGCTGCTCCAAGGAAAATTCGTTAGCGAGCTTAAACATAGATTCCTCCATTTCAATTTCATAAAAATAATAACTAAAATATAATGCTTTTGTCAACTTTGCAACAAAGCTATATAATCTGCTAATCATGAAACGAATTTATCTTGATTACGCGGCGGCGACGCCGGTGCGAGATGAAGTGAAGATGGTGATGGAAGAATTTTCGGGCAAAGTTTATGGAAACGCTTCTGGAATTTATCAGGAGGGATTGGAGGCGAAAAAGGCACTCGAAGATTCGCGAAAAAAAATCGCGAAAATCATCTCTGCGAGAACGCATGAAATAATTTTTACGTCGGGAGGAACCGAAGCGAATAACCTTGCGATTTTCGGGAGCGCTTCGAAGTCCGACTTCAAGGGCTTTTCCGAAGTCGGACTTCGGGAGTCGCGCGGACACATCATCACCGCCGCATTTGAGCATCGTTCAGTTTTGGAGCCGATTCGCGAATTAGAGAAACGAGGATTTGAGGTTACGTATCTTCTAGTGAACCGCGATGGTTTTGTTGATCCTGAAGATGTCAAAAAAGCTTTGCGCCAAGATACGATTCTTGTAAGCATCATGTATGTCAATAACGAAATCGGGACAATCCAACCGGTTCGCGAAATCTCCAAAAGAATAAAAAATTTCAATAAGGATATCATTTTTCATACAGATGCCTGCCAAACCGCGGGATATTTGGATATTAGCGTGGAAAAATTGGGAGTTGATTTGATGACAGTGTCGGGCGCAAAAATTTACGGGCCGAAGGGGGTTGGGTTTTTGTATAAGCGTGATAGTGTCATTTTAACGCCTCAAATCTACGGGGGAGGGCAGGAATTTGGCTTTCGCTCCGGAACCGAACCTATCGCCCAGATAGTTGGACTTGCTTTGGCCTTCGAAATTAGCGTTTCTGAAAGGGATAGGGAAGCCACGCGTCTTAAAGGATTGAGAGATTATTTTGCCGATAGCATTATTAAAAATATAAAAAACGTGGAGATTAATGGGGATCTTAAAAATAGGATCCCGTCTAATTTGAGCGTTTCCTTTTTGGGGCGCGAATCCGAGCCGCTTATTATCGCGCTCGATGAAAAGGGGATTGCGGTATCTTCCGGCTCGGCCTGCGATTCGAAATTATCGGAATTACCGCATGTGATTATGGCGTTAGACAAGGGCAGGGACGCGGCAAAGAGCGTTATCCGTTTTTCGCTGGGGATAAACACAACTCGCAAAGACATTGATTATGTTTTGAAAACTTTATCGGAAATAGTTTAGAATAAAATATATGAGAGAAATAAAACCGCTTAAATATAAAGACCTGGATGGTCTTTCGGAGAAACAGCTAAAGGAGCATCACGACGTGCTATACGCAGGCTATGTAAAAAAGATTGGAGAGATAGAGGAAAAGTTGAAGAATGTCGATCTTTCTTCCGCCAACGCGACTTACTCTGATCTTAGAGAACTTAAAATGGAAGAGACGTTTGCCTTGAATGGAGTTAAGCTCCACGAGGGATATTTTGATAATATGACAAAAAACGGGAACTCTCCCGACGGAAAAATTGCAGAATTGATTTTGTGCGATTTCGGATCGTACGAAGTGTGGGAGCGCGAATTTAAGGCACTCGGGATGGCCGCCCGCGGGTGGGTTGTTTTATGTTATGATCTCGACGCGAAGAAATTAAAAAATGTAATCTGTGATTCGCATAATCAAGGAGGAGTTTGGAATTCAATTGCGCTTATGATCATGGATGTATACGAACATGCCTATTTTATCGATTATGCCACTGGGCGTAAAACGTATATCGATGCATTTTTTAGAAATATCGATTG
>Ga0155594_117_pt3 | contig 5626 bp, 7 predicted proteins | sample RifCSPhighO2_12_FD_107251 | JGI IMG/M metagenome (GOLD analysis project Ga0155594, IMG submission 107251) | Candidatus Giovannonibacteria bacterium RIFCSPHIGHO2_12_FULL_43_15
ATTACGGATTCAGGAATAGCGGAGGCTTACAAAGCCGAGTATGAAGATCGCAGTCGAGCACTTCCGTAATTTCCAGGTTGTTGCAAAACAGGAAGCAAAGAGCGTGGCGGGAAATCTTGCCACGCTCTTTTTTGTAAGAGTTCTAGCGCCTAGCAGGGGTTAGTAATTTTTATTTTGAAAACAAAAGCGAATTTGTTTGTCCTCCCACTAGGAATCGGACCTAGGTACACCGCTTAAGAGGCGGGTGCTTTGCCACTAAGCTATGGGAGGATATTTAATTTCTTAGCCTAAATTAACAGTTTAGGCAGCCCAGGTCAATTCTTAAACTGTTGTATTAGTTCAACAATGGTGCTATAACGCCAATAAGCCTTGATTTTTTAAAAATTTATGAGAAGGGGATTTGTTCAAATTTGTTTCAGCGAGGCGCAAAACCAAAAAGGAGAAGCGTATGAATGACAAAAAGGATAGCAATATGACAGATGAGCAAAGGCTGTATTACGCGTGCGAAACAGTGCGAGCCGCAATGGTTGTTGGCGCATCGACGCACGCCCTGGTTCACGCATTAGATCGCGGGGGATCAGCAGAAATTCCCGAGGTCGCTGGTCATGATTCCGAAATCTCTGGCTTGATTTCCCGTCGCGAGTGGGCAAAGCTTTTCTCGAATGAAGCTTGGCTCACTCTTCTAGAGGGAGCACAAAATCTTGGGTCAATGCAAAATTGCGTATTGTTTGAGGAGTTGGAAACGATTGCGGAGCGTTATCCCATAGAAACGAAAGGACATCTCGACGTCGAATTTATCAGCGTCATGCTAGGACGAAGAGAATAAATTTGTCATCTCTTTCTAATCCCATCGGCTCGTTCAGGTTGATTCTTGGACGGGCCTTTTTTTATTTCTTTTTCCAGGAACGGAACTTTGGGTCCTGGGTCATAAACCACTTATCTTTATTATCAAACCACCAATCATCCGGATGGGTCTTAATGATTTGCGCGGCCAGTTTTTTGCCAGAAGGCGTTTTTAGGCGCTTCGGGATTCCCTTTATCCAACTTCCGGCTTTTTTATTTCCCTTCTCCTCTTCTTGGCGAAGTGTGGCGATCCATTCAATGACATCAGAATCTTTTGCAATTTTTCCTTCGAGTGTTTCTCGCGCCTGCTCTTCGTTATAGGCATCCTGAATTTCTTTTCCGAAGGGCAGTGTGGCCGCAATATCACGGATTGCATCGCGTTCCGCGAGGCGCCCGTAGCGCTGATGGACGTAATTCAAATCCGAAGTTCTTGCTTCACCGAGATCGTGCATCAGGCAGAGGAAAATAACGCGATCAACGTTTGCCTTTGGGGTAAGTTTCGCCAAGATATAGCCGATTACCGCTGTCCTAAATAAATGTTCCGCGACGGATTGCTCTCCCGTTCCCAAAAACCACAACCCGGAGCGGGGAGTTTTCTCTAAAATACCCAACTCGTATACAAAATCCGTAATCGCGCTCCAGTCTTTTTTTCTGAGCTTCATTTTTTAAAACTCAAATATTTTCCCTTTTTTAGGCAATCTGTGCAAATTTTAATTCTGCCGCCCGAAGTCCCGCCTGTGCGGGCAGGCAAAGTCGCCCACTGAAGATTTGGATATTTTCTGGTTTTTTTTGTTGGATTGTATTTTCCGCGCAAAAGCACTCTTTTGACTCCCATCTGCGTTCCTTTTTTGCAAATTGGACATTCCTTAGCCATTCAAAAAATATATGATAAAGTGAACAAATATGCAAGCGCAAGCTTTTGATCCGGCGATAATATTTTATATAGCGATTTTGATTATGTCCGCCGTGATCCACGAGGTATCGCACGGTATGGCGGCTTTTATGCTGGGCGACCCGACCGCGAAAAACGCAGACCGCCTGACTCTTAATCCAATCAAGCATTTGGATATGTTCGGATCGATAATTCTGCCGCTGATTTTTATAATAACCAATGCGCCCTTTTTCTTCGCTTATGCAAAACCTGTTCCGTATAACCCATACAATTTGAAAAACCAAAGATGGGGTCCGGCGATTGTCGGCATCGCGGGTCCGGCCGCGAATATTTTTATCGGCATCCTCTTCGCGATCATTTTTAGGATATCTGGATCATATGCAACATTTTCAAATTTAATCTTTGCGATAGTGCAAATCAATATCTGGTTGGCACTCTTCAATCTCGTCCCGATCCCGCCTCTAGACGGCTCAAAACTTCTTTTTTCTCTCCTCCCGCCCAGATTCTACAACCTCGAAGCGTTCATGGAGCAATATGGTTTTTTCATATTGATAATCCTGATATTTATTCTTCCGGGAATATTATTCGTCCCCCTCGGCGGCTTAGCCTCTATTATATTGCGGCTTCTCGTAGGCTCATGAATTGACTCAATCAAGTTACTTTGTTAGACTTTTCTTCATCTATGCCGACAATACAACAGTTAGTTAGGCGGGGCAGGAAGCCCATCATAAAAAAATCCAAAGCCGTGGCGCTTGCTCGCGGTTTTAACCTTGTTAAAAATACGCCGGTTTTCTATCCGTCTCCATTCAAAAGGGGAGTTTGCCTTAAGGTTTTTACCACAACTCCCAAAAAACCTAACTCGGCCTTGCGAAAAGTAGCCCGAGTCCGCCTTACAAACGGGATGGAAGTGACCGCGTATATTCCGGGGGAAGGGCACAATTTGCAGGAGCACTCCGTCGTTGTTATCCGCGGAGGCAGGGTCAAAGATCTTCCCGGAGTCAGGTATCATATTGTCCGCGGAGTTTTGGACACATCCGGAGTCGAGAACAGAAAACAGCAGAGATCTAAGTATGGAGCAAAGCGCCCTAAAGAATCTAAATAATTATGCGAAGACCATTCAAGAAAAAATTTGAGCGAAATCCGGATCCAGTTTATCAATCGGAGCTCCTTGAGAAATTCACGAATTATATAATGTTTGACGGGAAAAAATCTACCGCGAGAAAAGTTATGTATGATGCAATTAAAATAATCGGAGAGAAAACGAAAAATCCAGACCCGCTTAAAGTTTTGGAGGCGGCGGTCGCGAACGCATCTCCTCTTTTGGAGGTTCGCTCAAGAAGGGTTGGAGGAGCTACTTACCAGGTTCCGAGAGAGGTTAGCGAGGCTAGAAAAGTGACTTTAGCGCTTCGCTGGCTGATTGGCGCTGCAAGATCCAAGAAAGGAAAACCAATGGCGGAGAAATTATCGGAAGAACTTCTAGCCGCTTCAAAAAACGAGGGAGGCGCGATTAAGAAAAAAGAAGATACTCGAAGGATGGCCGAGGCCAACCGCGCATTCGCGCATTTCGCGTGGTAAGTATATATGCCCCGAGAATATCCACTAGAAAGGACGCGCGACATTGGAATTATCGCACACATAGACGCTGGCAAAACCACTGTTTCTGAGCGGGTTTTATTTTATACTGGAGTTTCGCATAAAATCGGCGAGGTGCACGAAGGTGAGGCGGTGATGGACTGGATGGAGCAAGAAAGGGAGCGCGGAATCACGATTACCTCCGCCGCGACTACCTGTTTTTGGACCCCGTCATACTTGCCAAAAGACAAGAAAAACGAATTTCGCATAAATATTATTGATACACCCGGGCACGTTGACTTTACGGTTGAGGTTGAAAGATCTCTTCGCGTTTTGGACGGCGGGGTTGTCGTTTTTGACGGCGTTTCCGGAGTTGAACCGCAATCGGAGACGGTCTGGAGGCAAGCTGATAAATATAAAGTTCCAAGAATTTGTTTCATAAATAAGCTCGATCGAATGGGCGCGTCATTTTTCGGAAGCCTCGCTTCTATTCACGATCGGCTGACGCCAAATGCCGTCGCGGTTAATATTCCGATCGGGCTTGAATCAGATTTTCAAGGATTGATTGATTTAATTCGGATGAAATTTATCAAATTCGAGGGCGAACATGGAGAAAAAATAATCGTAGAAGATATTCCCGAATCACATAAGGCCGAGGCGGAAAAATGGCGGCATAAGTTAATTGAAAAAGTCGCGGAGCAGGATGATTTTCTTACGGAAAAATATCTCGAAGGCAAAGAAATCAGCGAGGAGGAGATCAAAAAAACTTTGCGCAAGGCAACTCTCGCGTATAATCTTGTTCCTGTTTTTTGCGGCTCGGCTCTCAAAAATAAAGGCGTACAGATTATGCTCGATGGAGTCGTTGATTATCTTCCAAGTCCAGCAGATCTTCCGCCGGTGAGAGGAAAGGATTTAATAACAGGTGAAGAAATTTCGCGATTGGCAGACGACAACGTTCCATTTGCTTCCCTAGCTTTCAAGTTGCAGACGGATCCTTACGTCGGGCAATTAACTTATTTTCGAGTTTATTCCGGGGTTTTGAAGGCCGGGTCATACGTTTTAAATACAAATACGGAAGACAAGGAAAGAGTTGGACGAATTTTGCGAATGCACGCGAACCACAGAGAAGAGATAAAAGAAATTTACGCGGGAGAAATAGGCGCTATAGTAGGTCTAAAAAATACTAGAACTGGAGATACTTTGTGCGATCCGGAAAATCCAATCCGGCTTGAGACTATTACGTTCCCGGAGCCGGTTGTTTCGATGCGAATCGAACCGAAAACCAAACAGGACCAGGAAAGAATGGGGCTCGCGTTAAAGCGTCTTTCGGAAGAGGACCCGACTTTTAGAATTAAATCAGACGAAGAAACCTTGGAAACTATTATATCAGGAATGGGAGAACTACACTTGGAAATTATTGTTGATCGGATGAAAAGGGAATTTAAAGTTGAGGCGAATGTCGGGCGTCCGCAGGTTGCTTATAAAGAAACCGTCCGTGGAACTGCGGAAGCCGAAGGTAAATATATCAAGCAATCCGGAGGGCGCGGGCAATACGGGCACGTCCGCTTGCGAGCGGAAGCGCTTGAACGCGGGAAAGGAAACGAATTTGAAAATGAAATACGAGGAGGTGTTGTTCCGCAAGAATTCATTCCTGCCGTTGAGAAGGGCGTTAAAGAAGGGCTTGATCGCGGAGTTATCGCGGGATTTCCGCTTGTGGACGTTAAAATTTCTCTTTATGACGGCTCGTATCACGAGGTAGACTCTTCGGAGATCGCTTTCAAAATTGCGGCATCAATGGCGACACAAGAAGTTTGCAGACGCGCAAAACCAGTTTTACTCGAACCGATTATGAAAGTCGAAGTCGTGACTCCGGATAAATTCATGGGCGACGTCACCGGAGATCTAAATTCAAAACGCGCTAGAATAGAACAAATTTCCGATAGATTAAATCTGAAAGTAATCGACGCCAAAGTTCCATTGTCTGAAATGTTCGGATATGTGACGACGCTCCGCTCCAACACCGAAGGCCGCGCCTCATACACGATGGAGTTCTCCCACTACGAAGAAGTCCCCGCGAACGTCGCGGAACTGATAAAAGAAGGGAAAAAATAATTTTTAAAATAATCTTGCCCGATTGTAATTCGCGGTTGTTCTTGCTATGCTTTTTGGGAAACAGAAGAAGGAGGTTCTTATGACAATGAAAAACGGAAGCATGCGGAAAAGGATCGTTAATGCCATGATCGCGGACGTGGATGCTATGCCGGGTAGGGCAGGAGAAACCCCAATTTCCTGTCTTGCTAATATGCTTTCAAAGCTTAA